>CABFOD010000618.1_pt1 | contig 17867 bp, 17 predicted proteins | sample 3521941 | NCBI WGS metagenome assembly CABFOD01 (sample SAMEA5312449, study PRJEB27640) | indoor metagenome | biome: indoor environment; feature: uncontrolled; material: polymer tiles stone | place: Germany | collected 2014-07-07
CATAGGAGATCCTTCGGGGTCTCTTTTTTCTTTATATATTTAATGATATGGTTATATGAGTGGGCGAAATAATTATTATTTCGCCCACTCATACGATTTTTAATCAGAGTATCTAAAAGTGAGTGGACTGTAATACAACAATACAGACCACTCACAACCAAAAGAAATACTATTATCCAACAATCAATTACATTAATACAAACATTTCATGATACAATAATACATATTTGAAAAATAGGTGAAGAAAAATGGAATTACTAATTAATTCAATAGAAGAAACACAAAAACTTGCTACAATAATTGCCCGATTATCAAAGCCACAAACAGTTATTTTGTTAAAAGGTGATCTTGGAGTTGGTAAAACAACATTTAGTCAATATTTTGGACAGGCGTTAGGTGTAACATCTGTTATCAGTTCTCCCACGTTTAATATCATTAAATCATATGAAGCACGCATTCCATTTCATCATATGGATTGTTACCGTTTAGAAGGTGCTGAAGATGATTTAGGGTTTGATGATTATTTTTATGGTGAAGGCGTTACATTGGTTGAGTGGCCACAAATGATTGCTGACTTTCTACCTGAAGATTATCTGCAAATTGAAATAGAACGTATTGATGATACGAGACGTTTATTTAAACTTGCGTCACATGGTAATCGTTCAACAAATTTAAAGGAGCAAATTGAGTATGAGACTACTACATATCGATACGAGTAATCAACCGTTATCTGTTGCAATTACCGAGGGAAATGAAGTATTAGCAGAATTTAATAGTGGTATGAGAATCAACCATTCAATTACGATGATGTCTCAGATTGAATCTTTGTTAGAATATACAAAGCTTGAAATGAAAGATATCGAAGGTATTGTAGTTGCAAAAGGACCAGGTTCATATACAGGGTTACGTATAGGCGTTACAGCTGCAAAGACACTTGCTTATACATTAAATATTCCATTATATGCTGTATCTAGTTTAGCAGCGATTGCTGCAACAGTGAGAATGCATGAATTTTTATTGGTACCTGTTATTGATGCAAGACGTAACCACGTATATGCGGGCATATATCGATACAAAGGTGTTAAATTAGAACTTGTTGAAGATGATACGTATATATCAGTTGATGATTTAAACCAAAAATTAAAAGAACAACATTTACCGTATTTATTTATTGGGATGGATGCTGAAAAACTGGCAGAACAGTTAAAAGGTCCATCTTACTATTGTATTCCACGCAGTGCTGAAATGAGAAGACTCATTAATGAATCGTCTTTAGTCAGTGCACATACGTTTGAACCTACGTATTTGAGAATATCTGAGGCTGAGCGTAATTGGCAGAACAATCAGGCTTAACAATTAGAAAGATGTTGCTTGAAGATGTTCCGGCAATATATGAGATAGAACAAAAAGCGTTTCCATCAGGTTCATGGAATTTAGATGCTTTTTATCATGAACTCGAAAAAAATGAGTTTGCGCATTATTTTACGATGTTGCAGGATAATAAAGTAATAGGATATCTCGGTATGTGGATAGTTATTGATCAGGCACAAATTACTACGGTTGCAATAGATGAAACAATGCGTGGCAAAGGATACGGTAAGTTATTATTAGAGTACGTTATGAATTATGCACGCCTTACTTGTGAAATGATGAGTCTGGAAGTGAGAGAAGAGAACTTAACGGCTCGTCATTTGTACGAATCATTTGGTTTTACATATGGTGGAGTTAGACGTGACTATTATGGTCCGAATCAGGATGCGAAAGTAATGTGGGTGAAATTAAAATGAGCGATGTAACAATATTAGCAATAGAAACCAGTTGTGATGAAACGGCAGTGAGTATCGTAAGAAATGGATATGAGGTGCAGAGCAACGTCGTCAACAGCCAAATAGAATCTCATAAACGATTTGGGGGCGTTGTACCAGAAGTAGCAAGCAGACATCATGTTGAAAATATTACAATCGTTATTGAAGAAGCAATTGATGAAGCGAATCTTAGTTGGAATGACATTGATGCCGTTGCAGTGACAGAAGGTCCAGGATTGATCGGTGCATTGCTTGTAGGCATCAACGCAGCAAAAGCATTAGCGCTAGCGCATAACAAACCTTTAATACCTGTACATCATATCGCAGGGCATGTTTATGCAAATCATATTGAAGCGCGATTAACTTTTCCGTTATTAGCTTTAGTGGTGTCAGGAGGTCATACAGAACTAGTTGTTATGAAAGACCATATGGACTTTGAAATGATTGGACAGACACGTGATGATGCTGTCGGTGAAGCGTACGATAAAGTAGCTAGAACTATTAATCTACCTTATCCGGGAGGGCCTCATGTTGATAGATTAGCCGCTATAGGTGAAGATACTTTAAAATTACCACGCCCAATATTAGAAGGATATGATTTTAGTTTCAGTGGTTTAAAAAGTGCCGTAATTAACACGTTGCATAATATGAATCAAAAAGGTGAAAGTTATAAAGCAGAAGATGTAGCAGCAAGTTTTCAGGCGAGTGTAATTGATGTGTTGTCAGAAAAAACATTTGATGCATTAGTTGAATATAACATTAAACAATTACTGATTTGCGGTGGTGTAGCGGCGAATAAAGGATTGCGTGAACGTATGACGCAGCTATGTGAAGAAAAAAATATTAAATTGATGATACCTCGCTTTGAATTATGCACAGATAACGCGGCGATGATTGGTGCAGCAGCATATTATCAGTATATTAAATCTGAGTTTGCTGGAATGAATTTAAATGGAAGATCAAATATTGAATTATAATAAAAAGGACAAAGTGAAAACTTTGTCCTCTTTTTAATGCATTATAGCGACGCAACCATTTAACAGTACCGTTAAAATGATTGAAAGAATAACCGATAGAATAATACTTCCTAAACAACTCCGTGGAAATCTATACATATATATACCCCTTTAAATATGATGGTGTCTGATTGAATAAAATTTCTATAATATATATACCACTTACATATAAATTTAAGCATTCATTTTTCTCAATTTGTCTGTATTTTATCTACGCGAACACATGTACTTGTACACAAGTTGTGCACAAAATGTGTATAACTTAATGTCAATAGGGAGTATTACACGAAATTAATCATAATATCATACACATTTTCTGTGGATAACTAGGATAACTCTGTGGATTAGTGAAATAAAAGGGTTTTTGCTGTGCATAACTTTGTGTACAAAAATAACCGGCTATGCCGGTTAATTTTCTAATGCTAATTCTAATGCTGTCCACTGTTCGACTTTTTGTTCGAGTGTTTGATTTAATGTAATGAGTTCTTCATTTAAAGCATGAGATTTTTCATGGTCGTTAAATACTTCTGGTTGCGTAAGCTGTTCCTCGATACTACTGATTTGACTTTCCAGGTGCTGAATATCTTTTTCTGTACTTTCTAATTGACGTTCTAATTTACGTCTTTCTTTTTGGTTCGCTTTAAAGTCATCGTTGGTCGTTTCTTTAGTAATTTGCTTTGACTCCTGTTCGACTAAGCTTTCGTGGGCTAATCGTTCTTCTTCTTTTTCGATAAAATATGAATAGTCGCCGAGGAATAGCTTTCCACCCTTATCAGTCATCTGGAATATCTTTGTCGCTATTTTATTGATGAAATAACGGTCATGGCTGACAAATAACAAGGTGCCGGGATAATGGATAAGTGCATCTTCAAGTACTTCTTTTGCATCAATATCCAGGTGGTTAGTCGGCTCATCAAGGATTAACACATTGTTTTCTTCAAGACTAAGTTTAGCAAGTTGTAATCTTGCTTTTTCTCCACCTGATAAGTCATTGATAATCTTTTTAACATCATCCTGAACGAATAGAAAGCGTCCCAGTACGGTACGAATATCTTTTTCAGGCATCGTTGGATAGTACTGCCATAATTCTTCTAGTACAGTATTATTTGAAGAAAATTCTGCCTGTTTTTGATCGTAATAACCGATTGAAAGATTAGCACCATACTTAATGTCACCGTGCAGTGCTGTAAGTTGTTTAGCAATAGTTTTAATAAGCGTTGTTTTACCGATACCGTTTGGCCCGATAAATGCAACAGCATCCTGTTTTTTTATATCTAAGGTTAAATGTTCAGCAAGTGGCGTATCATAGCCGATAGCAAGGTCATCGATCCGTAACACGTCATTTCCTGTTTCCTTCTGAATATTAAATCTTAAATTCATCGAGTGATCGTCTTGTTTCGGAATATCAATCTTAGTCATCTTCTCAAGTACTTTACGACGTGATTTCGCCATACCACTCGTTGACGCACGTGTAATATTTTTTTGGACAAAGGTTTCCAGACGTTTTATCTCAGCCTGTTGTCGCTCATACTGTGCCTGCATCTTTTCGTAAAATTGATCACGCTGCTCAATGAATTTAGAATAGTTACCGACATATTTCTGAACTTGACCTAATGCCACATCGTATACTGTGTTCACAACTTTATCTAAAAAGTAACGGTCATGTGAGATAATCACGATGGCACCATCATACGTCGATAAATAATTTTCAAGCCAGGCAGTTGTATCCATGTCGAGATGGTTAGTAGGTTCATCGAGTAGTAGTAAGTCTGGATTATGAAGTAGCATTTCAGCAAGAGCAAGACGTGTCTTTTGTCCACCTGAAAATGTATCGATCTTCTGATCAAAGTCTTCAGGTTTAAAGTTTAGACCTGAGAGCACTGTTTTAATCTTAGTTTCGTAAAGATAGCCATCCTGAGCTTCAAACTGTTGTTGTAATTTCTCATAGCTCGTTAATTTCTCCTGATATGCATCCGTGTGCGCATTATGACTTTCTTCGCTTAAATACAAAGCGATTTTGTCTAATTCCTGCTTCATTTTTTCAAGATGAAGGAACGGCTTTTTCATCGCTTCGTAGACGGTTCCTTCTGCATTCAAAGTCATTTGCTGAGTAAGATAGCCGAGTCTGATATTTTTAGACATTGAAAGATTACCAGTATCGTAATCTTCAGTCCCGGCTAGAATCTTCATTAAAGTGGTTTTACCAGCACCATTTCTTCCGACGATAGCGATACGGTCGTTAGATTTAACTTCGAATTTCACATTCGAAAATATATTTTCACCTGAATAGGATTTAGTTAAATTGCTTGCTTGTAATAATATCAAGTTATTTCACCTCACTTTCATTGTACATGAAGTACGATAAGGTGGGAATATTTTAATCAGTTTTGTGAAATTTCACATAGTCAATTAATACGTTAAGTGATATAATCAAAAGTGATGTGAAATCTATCACAAATTTACTTGAAACAGGTGAGTAGGATGTCAAAGAAAGAAATAAAGATTCCTAAAGCCACACTAAAGAGACTTCCTTTATATTATCGTTTTGTGAATACGTTATATAATTCAAATGTAGAAAGAGTCAGTAGTAAGGAGCTAAGTGAAGGCTTACAAATTGATTCGGCAACAATACGAAGAGATTTTTCTTATTTTGGTGAGCTAGGAAAAAAAGGATATGGCTACAACGTTAACTTTTTATTAAACTTCTTTAAGACAACTTTACAGCAGGACATGATTACAAAAGTTGCAATTATTGGGGTAGGGAATCTGGGAACTGCACTTGTTAATTATAACTTCTCGATCAATGATCGCATGAAGATTACAGCAGCCTTTGATACAAGCTCAACTTCAATCGGTAAGACGATTGGTAAGATAACAGTTGAAGATATGAAGAATTTCGAAAAAATTGTTGAAGAAACTGGCATTCAAGTTGTAATATTAACTGTACCAGGTGCAGTTGCACAAGATGTGGCAAATAGAGTGACAAAAGCACAAATAAAAGGTATATTAAACTTTACACCAGAACGTTTAACAGTGCCAAATGGGGTGCATGTACATCACATTGATTTAGGTGTTGAATTACAGTCGCTAATATTCTTTATGAAAAATCATTAGGGGGTAAAATAGATGTTATTTGTAAATACAGTTGGTATGATATCACCTGCAATTGCTATTTTCTTAGGGATTATCGCGTTAATTATTTTCGGACCTAAGAAATTACCAGAATTCGGTCGTGCGATGGGCACATCTTTAAAAGAATTTAAAGATGCAACAGATGGTATTATGAAAGACCATGACAAAGATAACAAAGACGTAAAATAATTTAGAAATTCAAAACGGCGACAGTGTTTGCCGTTTTTTTATGAGGAGGTTCATTCCTTAGATGAATAAAGATGATTTAACCGTTGTTGAGCATTTGGACGAGTTGCGTAAACGCATTATGGTCGTGCTCTATTGTTTAGTAGCAGGGACGGCAGTCGGATTTTACTTTGGTAAACCAGTTACAAAATTCTTAACAAAAGATGATGTACCCAAAAGTATTGAATTACATTATTTTAAAGTGAGTGATCCATTAACGATTTATATTACAGTGATAATGATTATTGCATTGATCATTATATCGCCCGTCATTTTATATCAGTTATGGGCATTTATATCACCCGGATTACATCCTAAAGAACGTCGTGCAACATTATCATACATTCCAATCAGTTTAATTTTATTTCTATTAGGACTCAGTTTTAGTTATTTTTATGTATTTCCTTATTTGATTCAGTTCACCATTGGACTTGCGAGTGAGATGGGGGTTAATCAGATGATCGGTGTCAGGGAGTATTTCAATGAAATGCTGAGATTTACGATTCCATTCGGATTCTTGTTCCAGCTACCGATACTGCTGTTATTTCTAACAAGACTTGGAATTGTAACACCGATGTTCTTAAAGAAAAATCGAAAATACGCATACTTTGCCTTATTTGTGATTACTGCATTAATTTCACCGCCGGATCTAATTTCATATTTGATGTTCTCATTCCCGATGTTGTTGTTATATGAAGTGAGCATACAAATTAGTAAGATTGGATATCGCCAATTTTTAAAAGGTGAACAACGTTTAATTGAAGAAGAACTAATGGACTAACCACTCTGGAGAGTGGTTAGTTTTTTTGATATTTCATGGAAGAAATTACAAACAAATGCCCACATGGAATCAGAAGTGTGCATCTATACCCATTAATATCCAACTCAAATTTGATATGTACCTTCTTTATCTGTACGTTTTAAATTTTTCCTGATAAAACGCTCGATTTTGTAGTTTCTCCTATCACTTCCCGTAATAAACTTCGTAAATTTACCAACTTTCACACTGCTCACTTTATGAATTGCACAATATTCTTTAAGTGCATAGTACATCACATCATTAAAACTATAAATTTCATAACAACATGGCATCTTTATCAGGTTAGAAAATTCTACGTCCTGCACAACAGCACATTTCGGACATTTCAAACCTTTAAAAAACACAGCTTCTGAAATATCCAGTTCAACACTATGAATTGATTCTAATCGATGAGCTTTCACAAGTGATTCTGCAATATCATAGTCAACTTCCATTACAGGGTGCATCTTTAATTCATGAAATGATGACTGTAATTCGTTTGCGTGTAACAAGCGTGGATGTCTGCTGTCATTTCTAAACGTCACATCATTATTTACAAATACAAAAAAACCCACTACTGTAAAGTTCACGCTGAAATGCTTCCATATATAATTCCTTAAAAAAGTTTCAGATCTGCTGATCTGTAAATCAGGATTTTCAATCTCTTTATAACCGTGATAGAACTTGCCATCTTGATAACGAGAATCCCTGGTATAGTATTTCGCATCTAATATATATGCACTTTGATTCACGATTACTATTGTATCGAACTGTCGTTCTGTTTTACCATCTAACAATCGTAAATCCTGAATGACTAATGCATTTCCGAAATCTACACGACTAACAATACGATCAAGTAGTTGCTCGCCGTAATAGCCTTTTAATTCTAATTCATAATCGGATAAATCGAGACTACTGCGTCCTTTGAGGTGGTGTAACTGAAGCAAAGAAGAGGAAGGTTGTCTTGTTTTGATAATCATAAAGTCTCCTATTAGATATTCAATGATCAATACACTCTCTTTATATCACGAATTTCTAAAACATGCTAAAATAAAGTCAATATGTAAGGGGTGGCAGCATGAATAATATATTAGATATTGCGAATCTCGCTGGCGTTTCAAAAAGCACCGTCTCACGCTATTTAAACGGTGGTTCAGTAAGTGAGAAGACGAGACAGAAAATTGATAAAATTGTGCAGGAAACGGGTTTCAAGCCTAACCAGTTTGCACAAAGTTTAAAAGCGAAACGCACCAACATGATAGGTGTTATCGTACCCCGTCTAAATTCATATGCTTCTAATGAAACGTTACTCGGTATTGAAACGACACTACGCCGTCAAAACTATCAAACTTTAATTGCCAATACTGATCTATCACTTGATTTAGAGTTAAATGCGATTAAGACTTTTCATACGAGTAAAGTAGATGGTATCATTCTGTTGGCTACGACTTTAACTGAAGAACATATTGAACTCATCGATTCATTAGATAAACCTTTCCTGCTTATTGGTCAACAAGATAAACATATCCACTCAATTATTCAGAATGATTATGCAGCAGGCATAAAAATCGGTAAATATTTTAAAAATCTCGAATATCAAAATATTGCTTATCTTGGTGTACCTGAAACTGATATTGCAGTGGGTCAAAAAAGAAAACAAGGTGTAATTAAAGGGTTTGGTCAAACCATCCCTATATACGAAACGACTTTTAAACTTCAGGATGCAACAGAAGCTGCAAAGCCGTTAGTAGATAAATATGATGCACTTATTTGTGCAACAGATAATATTGCACTCGGTGTATTGAAAGCAGCCCAACAACAAAACTTAAAAGTACCTGACCAACTATCGATAACTGGATTTGGCGGTTATGAAACGACATCTATTGTGACGCCGATGATTACGACGATTAAATTTCCATATTTTGAAACAGGCGCGTTAGCAGCTAAATCAATGCTCGATTTAATTGACGAAAAAGAGGTGCCGTTACTTCAGGAAATGTCGTTTGAATTAGAAGAAAAAGAAAGCGTTGACAAAAAAGCAGTACAAGCATAAAATGACACTAAATAGAATGGAACCGGTACCAAAAAGGAGTATAAATATGATTGAATGGACACGAGAAGAACGATATCAAAGATTAGAAACATTCCCTGAAGACCAATATTTAAAATTAATAGAACAGACGAAACAATCTCCTCACAGACAGTTATTTCATATTCAGCCACCAACGGGATTACTCAACGATCCAAATGGATTTGCTTATTTTAACGGACAATATCATTTATTCTATCAATGGTTTCCGTTAGGACCCGTACATGGTTTGAAGTACTGGTATCATACCGTAAGTGATGATCTTGCAATTTTTAAAAATGTAGGAATTGCACTCCGTCCAGATACACAGTTTGATAGTCATGGTGCTTATTCGGGTTCCGGACTAGTTGTAGATGATACGCTGAAACTAATCTATACAGGCAATCATCGTACAGATGCATGGGAACGTATACCTTATCAGATGATTGCCACGTTGCATAAAGACGGCACGATTACAAAGGATGAGACACCGATTATTAGTGGTCCACAATCTGGCTATACAGATCATTTCCGCGACCCGAAAGTATGGTTTGAAAATGGATACTACTATGCCGTGATTGGCGCACAAAGAACCGATGAGACAGGTACTGTTGTTGTATATCAATCAATTGATTTAAAACACTGGACATTTATCTCTGAGTTAAAAACTGACTACACCGACTTTGGATATATGTGGGAGTGTCCGGATTATTTTGAATTGAATAATACGGATGTATTATTATTCTGCCCACAAGGCGTGGATAAATATGAGGATCAGTTCTGGAACATTTATCAATCTGGCTATGTGCTCGGTAAACTCGACAAAGAGACATTCGAAATGATACATGGTGATTTTATAGAACTGGATCATGGATTTGATTTCTATGCGCCTCAAACAACACTCGATAAAGATGGAAACAGAGTATTAATTGGATGGATGGGATTACCTGATACAGGCTATCCAACCGATAAAGAAGGATGGGCGCACTGTTTAACAATTCCACGCGTATTAACGATAGAAGATAACAAGTTACGTCAACGTCCGGTGGAATCACTTAAATCATTACGTGGTAACGTAGAAACGGCAGAAGGTTATGCTACGAAAAAGAATGTAAAGCTTCATCCTTATGAAGGGACGCACTATGAATTAATCGTTGATGTTCTGGACAATGATTCAACAGAATTTTATATAGAGTTACGTGTATCTAAGAAAGAAAGTACCACGATCACATATAACAAAGCAGAGAAACGCATCACGCTGGATCGATTTGATAGTGGGCAATTACCAGAAGGTGTTGATGGGTATAGCCGTTCAGTTGTATTAGATGAAGATTTAAAGCAATTACAAATATTCGTTGATACTTCGTCCATAGAAATCTTTATCAATGACGGAGAGAAAGTAATGACAACGCGTATCTTTACATCTCAAGATGCTAAAGGAATTCGCACATCGACTGAATCAGGTCAGGTGTACTTTAAATTTACAAAATATGACCTAAAGGAGGCTAATGAATGAGCGCATTATATGCAATTGGGGAAGCATTAATTGACTTTATTCCGCAGACAAAAGGGGTTAAATTAAAAGAGGTTAAATCTTTTGAGACAAAAGTAGGAGGGGCTCCAGCAAACGTTGCAGCAAGTGTAGCTAAGTTAGGCGGAAAGTCTTATTTAATTTCACAACTTGGTGTTGATGCATTTGGAGATTTAATCATCGATACGCTGGAAGATACAGGCGTCGATACCTCATATATTACACGCACAAACGAAGCGAACACTGCACTTGCTTTTGTAAGTTTAACGCTGGAAGGAGAACGCGATTTTTCCTTTTACCGAAATCCTTCTGCAGATATGTTAAGAACAGCAGACAACTTACCTGCAGAGATTCGACCGGAAGACATTATGCAATTCTCATCAGTTGATTTAATTCCTTCACCGATGAAAGACACACATATCGCATTGATAGAAAAATTCCATGAAGCAGGTGGCTTAGTCATCTTTGATCCAAACTTAAGATTTCCACTTTGGCCAGATAAAGCATTACTTAAAGAAACAGTACAGACTTTTATGCCGAAAGCACATATTTTGAAAATTTCAGATGAAGAACTGGGATTTATTACAGGTATCAGCGATGTTAACGAAGCAATTCAAAGTCTGTTTATTGGTCATACAGAAGCGGTCATCTATACAGAAGGTCCAAAAGGCGCAACCCTATATTTTAAAGATCATAATGTTCACGCACCAGGAGAAGTTGTCACGGTAGAAGATACGACAGGCGCAGGAGATGCTTTTATCGGTGCTGTAATCTATCAATTGTTAAATAAAACACAACAAATTAGCTATCTAAAAGAAAATGCTTACGATATATTAGCATTTGCCAATCAAGTAGGGGCATACACCACAACAGGTAAAGGTGCTATCGAAAGTTTACCAAATAAAAATGACTTAAAACTACGATTTTCCTAAAATTGTAGTTTTTTTAATAAAATACATTTTTTTCATCATTAATTTAAATATTTATTTAAAGTATTCACAATATATAGTATATAATATATATAAGTATTAATTTCAAATTAATATTTTGTAATATTGTCTTATTTTTAATGAAAAGTTTGGAGGTTATTAGCTATGTATTCCGTTTTAGGCCAAATTACACAAATGTACGACACATTTACACCCGTTGAGAAACGCATTGCAGATTTGATGATTGATCAGCCTGTAAAAGTAGTGAATTTACCGATTAAAGAGATAGCGAAAATGGCAGGAACGAGTGAAGCTGCCATCGTACGTTTCAGCAAGCGCCTAGGACTCTCTGGAATAAAAGTTGTAAAAGTAGAACTTGCAAGAGAATTACATACGATTGACACTGAGAAAAAACCTTCTAAGATAGAATTTACAGACTCCGTTGAAGTGTTAAAAGAAAAAGTATTCAATAATTCAATTCAAGCTTTATACAATACAGAAAAGATATTGTCGCCAAAATTAATTGATGATGCAGCCCAAGCTATCATCAAAGCAAAGCGCATGATGATATTTGGAGTTGGGATAGCTCAAGTCGTTGGAGAAGACTTCAGACTTAAGCTTGCGCAAATTGATAAACTTGCACATATTGCAAGTGATTCATTTACTGCAGTATCAATGCTTGGCAACTTCGAACCAGGTGACGTGTTGTTTGCAATAACTTCATCAGGTAGAAGTAAAGAAATTATTGAAGTAATTAAGTATGCTAAGAGACAAAATGTTACGATTGTCTTACTTACTCAAAAAGTACCTTCTCCTGCTTTGAGAATGGCTGATATTGCTCTTGCTATGGCGAAAGAAGAAAATGAAATTAAAGTTGGAACGATGACAGTACGTATTGTTCAACTTGCTATTATTGATGCAGTATATTTAAGAATTGGCTCAATCCAAAAAGAAGAAGTTGTTAAAATATTAACAAATGTTAACAATGCACGTAAAGAGATTCAAGATGCACAATAATGTTGAGTAAATAAAAAAGATCATTGAAATATTTTTTCAATGATCTTTTTTATAAGGTTACTTTTTAACGATAAAGCGGTTCTCTACAGGTTGGAACTCTTTTGGACCAGCTTCTGAACCAACTGAACCAAACGGCATTTGTGCAACAAGTTCCCAAGTTGAAGGAATATCGAATTCACTTGCAACTTTCTCATCGATTACACCATCATAATGTTGTAATGATGCACCTAATCCTTTATTGGCAAAAGCTGTCCAGACTGCAAACTGATGCATTGCATTTGATTGTTGTGCCCATAGAGGGAATTTCGGAGCATAAGCAGCGAATTTTTCTTGTAATCCTTCAGTTACTTTACTATCGATGTAATATAATACAGTACCGTAACCAGCTTTAAAGCTATTGATTTTTTGTTCGGTTTCACTGAAATCGCGGTCTGGCCCCATTAATTCTTTTAAGCTGTCTTTAGTGATATCCCATAATTTTTTATGCTGATCATTTAATAATAAAACAACACGCGTACTTTGTGAGTTGAAAGCTGATGGTACATGTTTAACTGTGTCAGAAATAATTTTTTCGATTGCTTCATCAGAAATTGGTGATTTTGGTTCGATGTGATAAATTGAACGTCTGTTTTCGATTGCCTCTTCAAAACTTTCTGCTAAATCTTTTTTAAATAAACTCATTGTCGTTTCTCCTTTTTTATTATATTAATTACTTCGTATCATTAACCTGATACCTATACCATTTGGATCTTTTATAACTTCAGAATTCCCGTCTTTATGCATCATTAATCCTTTTTCGTTTAACAACTTTTTGAAATACGCAACATCTTCATCATTTGGCATCTGAATATCGAAACGGCGTATACCTGGTGCGTCTTGTTCAGGTTGTTCAGTCGCTTTATCCCACGTATTTAAGCCGAGATGATGGTGATATCCAGCTGCTGATAGAAATGCAGCACTCGTTCCGTATTTAGTCATAACATCCATGCCGAAGAAATACTCATAGAAAGCAATACTTTTATCGAGATCGATGACAGATAGATGCATATGTCCCATAATTGTATCAGGATGTAACCCTTTGAAAGGTAAGTTATTATTCGCAGCAAGTACACCGCTGAAATCCATTTCAGTTGTACCCATCACGATATCGCCGTTTTCTTCAAATTCCCATTTTGAAGATGGCACATCACGATAAATTTCAATCCCATTACCTTCTGGATCTTGTAGATAGATCGCCTCAGATACATCATGATTACTTGCGCCGGAAAGCGGATAACCAGTTTTGATGAGATGGAAAAAGATATTACCTAATGCTTCACGAGAAGGCACAAGTAATGCAAAATGAAATAATCCAGCTGATTTTACTCTTTTTTTATTCGTTTGGTACAGATAAATTAAAGGACGGTTTCTAGTGCCGAGTACTGCATATTGATTTGTTGACTCTAAAATATTTAGTCCTAAAATTTCGTTGTAAAATACTATACTGTTCTCCATAAAATTTACATTTAGATGGATTGCACCGATATGCGTGTCGTTCGAAAAATATTTTGATTCCATAGTTTAATGACTCCTAAGTATATTTTGTATATTATATATAATTAATATATCACATCACATTATAAATTAAAACGATTTAATGTTATTATATCAACTTTTATAAATTTATTGCAGTTATATATACTATGTTAAATATATGTAACAATACGCTCACTTAATAGAAAATAATATATCTGTGCTTTATAATGAATATAATTGGAAATTTGGAGGAATGTATAATGCGCAAATTAAAGCTACATTCGATTACTTTAACGACAGCTGCTTTAACGTTAAGTCTAAATGCATTAGACATTAACTCAGCAGAGGCTAACGAAATCACACATAAACCAGCAAGTACTGTAGAAATCGTTTCAACAGAAATGAATCAATCCACTAATGATACACCTTCTATAGAGCGTCCTACGACAGAAGCAAGAACCACTGAAACACCGACAACTGAGGAAAAGTCTACCGAAAAGACGATTGTTACCTCTCAAACGAATGAAACGAATAATAAAGTAACTGAAAAGCCGGCCAAAGAATCTGCTGATACAACAAGCACTACAACAAAGCCAGCTACGAATAATCAGACCCTTAAGCCAAGTGTAGGGGCACCAGTTACGACTGAAAGGTCGACTACTGAGCAACCTGTGAAAGTACCAGGTCCTGTGACACAACCAACAGAGCCTGTGACAACTGAAAAACCGAATGTTCCAACGGATAATAATATTGGAACTAACCCTTCAACACCAGGTACACCATCACAGCCAGGGATACCATTACAGCCAGGTACACCATCACAGCCAGGGATACCGAGTACTGGAGGCGGGGACGATACACGTGTACCACCAGCACCAAAGCCACCTGTCGATGAGAGTAAAGATGAAGACAAACATGAATATACTGAGAAACCAGGTAAATTCTCTCCAGCTAAAGGTGAAGCTTACTATACAGCGTTAGACAAACACGTTGGAGAACTTGTCACAACAAAGATTGAAAAGTCTAAAGATATAAATGATGCAACACAGACAGAAGATTTAGTTGCAGATAAGAAAGACAATAAAGCATCGAACGAAACGGATACTTCAAAACAAACAAAATCGATTAAAGATAAACAAAAAGATTCAGACAAAGAGAAACAGTCGAAAAAAGAAAAAGACCAGATAAAAGCATTACCTGACACAGGTGAAGTAACGTCATTATTTGGATATATCGCAGCACTTCTACTAGCAGGATCTGTTTTAGTGAGAAAGAAATAATTACAAAAAATACGCTTAGGCTCATAGCCTAAGCGTATTTTTACGTATTAAAATTTAGAAGTATCAATTTGTTCTAGATAGTCTTCAAGGAATGCCATCACATCTTTTAATGTTCCATCTTTAAATGGAGATTTTAAGTGTGCAGCTTCTACAATTTTATTGAATGGCAGAGATCCACCGATATCACAAATATGCAGATAATCTTTCCATGCGCCTTCAAAATCTTCACTAGAACGTTTAAAGAATTGGAATGCACATACTTGAGCTAAAGTGTAATCGATATAATAGAATGGAGATTCAAATATATGTCCTTGTCTATGCCATAATGCGCCATCGATTAGTGGTGCAATACCATCATAATCTTTATGCGGTAAGTATTTAGCTTCTAGAGATTGCCATGCCTCACGTCGTTCTTTCGGTGTCATTTCAGGATTACCATAGACGATATGCTGGAACTCGTCCACTGCAACACCATAAGGAAGGAACTGAATCGCATCTCCGATATGTTTATATTTAAATTTATCCGCATTGTTAAAGAATAAATCCATCCATTTGTAAGTGAAGAATTCCATACTCATTGAATGAATTTCACATGATTCATGTGTCGGCCATAAATAATCAGGCACACTTAGTTCGCGAGAGCGATATACCTGGAAGGCATGACCTGCTTCATGTGTTAATACAGTAATATCATGGTCTGTGCCGTTAAAATTAGAGAAGATGAATGGTGATTTGTAATCATCGATAAATGTACAATATCCACCTGCCTGTTTACCTTTTTTCGCTTCCACATCAAAGAGTTCACGTTCCATCATAAACTGATAGAATTCATCTGTTTCAGAGCTTAATTCACGATACATCTTACGACCATTTTCTAAAATCGTCTGAGCATCATCTTTTGGAGACTCATTACCATCTGTAAATAAAATCGGTTCATCATAAACCTTTAAACGATCAACGCCGATACGTTCAGCTTGCGCCTGATATAATTTTTGTACAAGTGGCACAACATGCGTTTTAATTTGCTCGCGATAGTTTTGTACCATGTCAGGTGTATAATCAACGCGGCGCATACGCACATATCCAAGTTCGATGAAGTTGTCAAAACCTAGTTTCACTGCGATTTCGTGACGTACTTTAACTAAACGGTCATAAATATCATCATATTGATCCATTAACCCTGCACGATAATTTTGTACGGCAAGTGTCGCAGACTTACGTTCTTCACGGTCGCTAGACTCAAGGAATTTCCCCATTTGAGCAAAAGTATACGTTTCACCTTTATATTCAATTTCAGCTGAAGCCACAAGTTTAGAGTACTCAGAAGAAATCTTATTTTCTTTATTTAATAGATCTTTAATAGATTCATCGAACTGTTTCACATAAAGTTCAGCTAAATCAAAAAGTTGTTCCCCGTACACTGCTTTGAGTTCATCTTTGAATTGACTTCTGTTTAATGCATTGTAATAAAGTGATTCAAAATAGACGATTTCCCCATTGTTATCATCGAAGAAATCACGTTCTTTTTCGTAGAATGCATCCTTTGTATTAATTGATGCGCGAACATATGCCAGATTAAACATTGAATCAATCTTGTTACGTAAAGCATTGATTTTATCAATGACTTGAATCTGTTCTTCTACAGATTGTGCCTGATCAAAGTCAGTGTATAACTGTGTAAACTGTTCCTTTGCATCTGTTAAATCGGGTCTCGCATATTTGTAGTCTTGGAAAGTAGTCATTAAAATGCTCCTTATCTATTTATTATCTAATTTTTCTTACTATTCTTATAATACTCTAAACATACAGAATAAGGAATATATTTATTATTATTCAGATGATATAATTAATGTAGGAGATTAGGGGGATGAATATGACAAAGATAGATGAATCTTTAGCACTCAAAACAGCAGGACTTGTAAGACAGACACATGAAGCGGGAATCCCGGTTATGGTAGTGTTTGAAGGTATTCCGGCATCAGGGAAATCAAGGTTATCAAATGAATTGTTATTGACACTTGATGCAAAGTATACGAACTTCTATGCAACACCACGTCCAGACAGTGAGTTATTGCGCTATCCTTTTTTATATCCGTACTGGAAGAATATACCGAATAAAGGTGGCGTAACATTATTCTTCAGAAGCTGGTATGCACAGAAGTTAGATTATGAAATGAACGAACTTAAAAAAGACATTATTAAAGATTATGACTTGTTAACGCAGGAGATTGTTGGATTTGAATCGATGCTTAAAGAAGATGGTTATGAAATTATTAAATTCTATCTTTCTGTTAATGAACAAAAGCGCCTTGAACATATTCAGCAAACGAAGAAAAATCCTTTGACACGCTGGAAAGCACAAGAATATGAAACAGGTATACCGACAAAAGATTATCAGGAAGGTATGATCGATTTAATGAAAGCGACTGAGGATATTTCTCCATGGACGCATATCGATTATACAGAACGTGGTAAAGCAGCGAATGAAATGTACGAAACGATTATTAAACGATTAGAGAAAGCATTGAAAGAGAAAAAGAAAAAGACTGA
>CABFOD010000168.1_pt1 | contig 17624 bp, 20 predicted proteins | sample 3521941 | NCBI WGS metagenome assembly CABFOD01 (sample SAMEA5312449, study PRJEB27640) | indoor metagenome | biome: indoor environment; feature: uncontrolled; material: polymer tiles stone | place: Germany | collected 2014-07-07
CTATATCCTTTAAGTTTCATTTCTACTACTTTATATTTTGTTTCAACTGAATATGCCACTCTTTTCATAGAAAAAACACCTCCGTATAAATTCATTTTAATATGAATTCAACGAAAGTGTTTTTATTTTACTCCCACATCATGGGGTTAGTGCATCATTTAGGAGGGTTTATACATTTAAAAACATGGATTGTATTGTGGATATAGTAAAAAGCACCCGTATAATCAACAGGTGCTTTTTACTATATATTTTTAATTTTTACTTTTGTATTTTGAATCCTTAGCATAAAGTCTGATTGGCATTAATATTGAGTAACCAAATAATAATCCGCCTATAGATGAAACTTGAAATGATAAATCAAATGTTTTTGTTAAACCTACATAACTTATAAAACATGCTATTAAAAATATAAAAATAAAGTTAAATATTATAATTCTTTTTGATAAATACAAAATTACACTTCCTTTTTTTGTAAAAATATGATAATAATAGGTTGTACCTTAATTATACATATAAAGGAGATTAATATCTATGAAATTCAAGAAATCACACAAAATTGTATTATCATTAGTACTTACAACAAGTATTATAACTCCTTATGCAAGTGAAGCGTTTGCTGAAGGAAATCAAGTAGATATTCAAAACACGCAAGAAGATTCTACTTTGCCAGGTTTTGAAAATGTAGAATTTTTACCAATGGAAACATATACTCATGATGATGAAGAAAATGGATTTAGTTTTTATGCAGCAAAAAAAGGTACTAAAACAATAAAGACTGGTAAATATGTTAAAAAGCAAGGTTATATGACTAATGCTCAGTTAAGAAAATATGTTAAATATGTAGATAAGCAAAAGAGTAGATTAGGATGGGCTTCTATGGTTACAGGATTTGCTCCATTCTTCACAGGAGTCCCTCAAGGAATTTTGGTGCAATATTTAGGTAATAAAAACAATTTTGAAATTGTTAAGAAAAAAGCTTATGCTGGATACGGTATGGGCTGGGCACATTTATCAGCAACTGGTAAAAAGAACAGTTTATCTGTCATACCAAGAAGAGACTTTTCAAAAACTAAAATTGTTTATAAGAAATAATTTTTAGGTACTACTTTAATAATATAAAACATTCTATTATCTAGGCATAAAAAAACCGATTAAAGAAAAATAAAATCATTTATTTTCTCTAATTGGTCTTTCTTTAATACATTTTTCTTACGTTTCATAATCATTCTCCATATATTTAATGATGTCATCTTTAAAAATATATGACATATCTAATGTTCTTGTTTCATCACTTTTCTTCACAAGACGTTGGTTCGTGATACATGAAATACCTTGTTTAATTTGTTCGACTGTTACACCTAGCTCAATTAGTCGGTGGATTGCCCCGATTGTATCACTAGCATGCATAGTTGAAAGCACTAAATGACCACTTAAACTTGCCTGAATAACTTGCTTAGCAGTAACATCATCTCTTATCTCCCCAATCATAATAACGTCAGGATCACATCTTAAAATGGCTTTAAAGGATTGTTGATAAGTTATGTTAGCTTTTTCATTGACTGAAACTTGGACAATACCATTTAATGTTTGTTCTACAGGATCTTCAATCGTAATAATATGTTTATTCTTCTCTCTCTTTAACGCATACATCAATTCATACATTAATGTCGTCTTACCTGATCCTGTTGGTCCCGTAAATAGAAATAACCCTTCTGATTGATACATTCTGTTTTGTAGAACGTTATATGATTGATCTTCTGATTTTCCATGTGAGTGATTAAAATGTTGAGGGGTTATTCTAATGGAACTAGATTCTATTCCTAAACTAATCGGTATCGTAGAAATTCTTAAGTAGAAATGAATGTCATGTTCATATAAATATTGACCGCTTTGTGCTTTATTACGTTCACTTACATCAAGATGAGCGATAAATTTCATATAAATGAGTACCCTACTATACAATTTAAAGTCTAGATCTAAATCATAAGGTGTATTATCGCCGTTTATCCTCATTTTAACAAAGACTTTATCATCGTTTAAAGGTACAAAGTGAATATCACTCGCATTAAAATTGACAGCATCGTTAATAATTGACTTAAATAATTTCTCCATAATCTCCTCCTAATATATATAAACGCTTCCAATTACCTAAATTACTTGTTTAATGCTTATGAATTTGCGTTAAAATGCTATTTACTTTTGTATAGAGTAACTTTATAATTAAATATGAATAAGAAAGTAAACATAGAGGGGGTTCTTAAGAAGATGGATAAAGTTTATAAAACTCTAGGCTTCTGGACTGCTATTTTTGCTACGATGTTTTATGTCGGTGGTATGGACATGATGGCATATTTCTTCTTAGCACAAACTGGATTTTTCGTATTGTTGGGATACTTAAAATTAACAGAAAGAATGTATATGTATATATTCGCAATTTATTTAGTATTATGTTTTGTTGGATTTACATATTATTCTACATTCTTATTAGAGCCAAGTTTTGGAGCACATCATTAAAAGAAGCATTACACAAACGTGTAATGCTTTTTTTTAATTAAATCCATTTAAATACGGATTTGACATTTCTTCATCTGCTATTGTTGTCTCCGGTCCGTGACCTGGGAAAATAGTTGTATTTGGATCTAGCTCTAACAACTTATCTTCAATTGAATTCAATAATGTTTTTGTATCACCTTTATATAAATCCGTTCTGCCAATTCCACCTTTAAATAAAGTATCACCTACAATAGCAAAGTCGCCAAATACAAATGATAAACTACCCGGTGAATGACCAGGCGTATGAATCGCTTCAAATTTAAATTCACCAATCTCATATTCTCCAGGTTCCATTATTTGTGGAACAGTATGTTGAACCACTTGTGGTAATTGATACATTGCAAATTTTTTAGAACCATTTTTCTCTGTATCCGTTAACCATGATTTTTCTTCAGGATGCACATATACTTTCACATCAAATTCATTTGCGACATCATCTACTGCACCTATATGATCAAAATGAGCGTGCGTTAATAATACAGCACTTACCTTTTTATGATATTGTTTAATTTGTTTATTTAAAAAATCGCCATTATCTCCTGGATCTATCACGAGTAATTCGTTTTCACCTTCGAGAATATAACAATTTGTTTCTACAATTCCTAATGAAAAACTATGTACTTGCATTTTATTTCCTCCTCTTTTAAAAAGTATCTCGACAAAACCACATATTAATTATACAATTAATATGATAATAAAAGAAATTTGTATTGGGGGTATTGGAATGCCATTTATCGACACAGGGGAACTATTTGAGTTATTTGGAGTAAAAATCCATATCGGTGTTAATATTTTCTCATTATTAATGCTAGCTGTTTTTATTCTAGCTATATTTGGTTTAATTTCAGCATTCAAAAACAAAAATATTTTGGGCATTCTTTTTGGTGCAATAACTGTAGTATCTTTTGGGTTCTTCTCATTAGCTACAATCTTTACATACGGTTATCCAATTTTACATCATTAAAGAAAAGACGAGTTTACACTCGTCTTTTTTTATTTGTTCAAATGTTTATTAACAGAATCTAATTTATCGTTCATTTTTCTAGATTTATCTCTTCTATCGTCAATTCGGATATTTGTACAAACTCTGTCTAATCCTTTATTGAACGGACTTTCATGAATTTCTTGAATAATTTCAAGTAAATCTTTTAGATCACCTTCAATAAGCGTATTCATTGGTGTTAATTGATAATCAATTGTACCTGCCTCTTTATGCTTTTCAAGAATTATTTGTATATCTGCAATATATTCACTCACACTAGGTCCTTCTGTTCCTACTGGTATTACGACTACGTCAACTATTGCCATTATTCATTCTCCTTTTCTATTACATATGTCTTAATTAGACCAGCTGCACCGATGATACCTGCGTCATTTCCTAATTGTGCAACTACGATGTTTGTACCATCTTGTGCAGGTTTAAATGTCATTTTTTCATAATGCTTTTTAATAAATTGGATAAGAATATCGCCGGCTTTACTAACGCCACCACCAATTATAATATATTTAGGGTTTGTCATAACGCTAACAACACTTGCAGCATAAGCTATGTAACCAGCAACTTTATCAATGATAAATAAACTGAATTCATCTCCAGATTTTGCAGCATCAAATACGTCTTTAGCTGTAACATTTTTACCTGTAATTAAGTCATGAATACTTGATTTCATATTGATATTTGGATAATAATGATGTACTAAATTAATGACACCTGTAGCTGAAGCAACCGTTTCAAGACAGCCCTTCATACCACAATTACATTGGAATCTTTTCTTTTGATCCACTAAGAAATGACCTATTTCAGCGCCTGAACCATTATGCCCATGAAGTAATTCTCCATTTGAAACAATGCCGCCACCTACACCAGTTCCTAGCGTCATACAAACAACGTCACTTTCATTTTGGCCAGCGCCTTTAAATTTTTCTCCTAAAGTTGCAACATTCGCATCATTATCTACGTAAATTGGACCATCAAAATATTGTTGCATATGTTTTCTAACTTCAATGTTACCAGTCCAATTTAAATTCACAGCACCATTGACGATACCATTTTCAAAATCAATTGGGCCAGGTACGCCGATTCCCATACCGATAATGTTCTTGATATCGATATCTTTTCTGTTCAGATGTACAACAAATGAATCATATATATTCTCTAATATACCTTCCCCTGTTTTATTCGTTGAAATTTCCCATTTCTCTTCGATATTTAGTGAACGATCAAAAATACCTAATTTACAAGTCGTACCACCAATATCTGCTGATAAAATATGTGTCATTTTTTCTCAATCCTTCTCTGATTTATAATAAGTCTTGCTTGTAAAAATGTTTCTTTATCAATAAGCATAGATTGATACATAGCTTTTATTTCTTGTTCCATCATTTCTAGTTGATCTTCTTCATCTTTAAAATAAATAATATAACCAAACTTTTTAAGTAATTGTTGTACGTCGTATAAATTATTCATAAAGTTAACTCCTAAACGCATCAATTTCATCTTTTAATGCTGCATAATGTTTATTCTTTTTATCAAGCTTTATTGCCTTATTAATAAACTTATTTGCTTTATCATAGTCATCTTTTGCTCTATAACCTAAAGCTAATTGGTAATTTAATTTAGCTGAATTAGGAAAAACTTTTAAACCTCTTTCCCATTCTAGTATCGCTTCATTCAAAGACGTATTGTTCGCTACGATTAAGCCACTTAAAATATATGTCTCATCCGACTCGAAGTTCTTTTCTTTAATTTGCTTTACCATTGTTTCCGCTCTATCAAAATCACCGTTATTCATAGCATCTTTTGTTAATTCATCATATATATAATGTTGTTGTCTGTTAAATATAATAACGATCAAAATGATGATGATCACTATAAAGGCAATAATATAATAAAGTTTGAACTTGTCATGTTCCATCCATTTGTAAATGATAAACATTAAGATTGCCCCGCCAACAAATCCACCTAAATGAGCGAAGTGGTTCACATTATTAATAAACAATGCTAATAACGAAATAATCACAATACCGATAAATGTTTGTAATACAAATTGTTTATTAATATTTTTACGTGTAAATAAGTACACGATAAATGCACCAATTAATCCAAAAATGGCACCACTTGCACCAATTGAAATGGATTGTGTATCTATACTAAGCGATACAATACCTGCAAATAGACCTGATATGAAATAAATGGTGAACATTTTAATGGACCCTAATGCACCTTCAATCAGTTTACCGAATATAATAAGCGAAAATACATTCATCATTAAGTGTGTAAAATTCGCATGTATAAACATGGACGTTAATAAACGGTACCATTCACCGTGAGCAACATTGAAATGCACAAGTCCACCGTAATCGACTAAATTAATTTGGCCAAAATGATTAAAAATTAAAACTAAAGACAGCCAAACAATTACATTAGCAGCTACTAAAAAGTATGTGACAGGTGAAAACTTAAGCATAAAGCTATCAATAAAGCTCGCATTCAATAATTTGTTTTTATATGTCGTAACAGGATTTGTTCTATTACGTTTAATTTGATGCTTCGTTACAAAGTGATGAGATACTTTCTCGAAATCACTAAGCTCATATAAAGCATGATACCTAATTTTAGGTCGTTTAGTATGATTAAACTCAGTGAAATCTATCTCTTTTTCGGTAATATAAAAAACATCTAATTGTTCAAAGCTAAACCCTATACTATCAATTAAGTCACCTAAATGGTCAGTGATTTTTTCTAAGTCAAAATCAACTTCTTGATGTGTAGGCGTCTTATGTATAAATCTTTTGACAATTTTTTTAGATTCATGAGTCAACCATATTTCTGCTTCTTCTTCAATCGATATTATTTTGTAACCTTCTGTATAAACTAAATAATATATCGACTTCCACATTTGTTTTGTTTTATCCATCTATTCTTCTCCATATATATCATTTGGTGTCAACATCTCATCAACTGGTATATCATGTGATTCAGCTTCAAAGTTTCTTATCTGAAAAGGATATAACAAACTTATTGTATGTCCATTATAATGAGATAAATATTTATCATAATACCCTCCACCATAGCCTATTCGATAACCATCTTGATTAAATACAACACCAGGTACAATAATTAAGTCAATATCATCACTAATTTCAGTTTCTTGATTAACATACTTAATGCCTTTTTGATCAATTGCAATGGAATTCAAATCAAGTAGTCGTTGAAATTCCATTTGTTTCGTTTCGTAATTGGTTCTCGGTACGAATACTTTCTTACCTATATTTAAAAGATGTTCAATAATAGGTATCGTATTGACTTCATGATCCATACTCATAACGATAGCAATTGAATTGGCTTGCTTAAAATTGTTATGTTCAAATAATTGTTCTTTTAAATTTAAATCATATTGTTCTTTTTGAGAAATGTCTTGATTTCTCAAAAAGAACAATATTTCTTTTCTTAAATTTTTCTTGTTTGACATGAATTTAACACTTCCAAATATTGATTAAATTTTTATCAGTTACATATAATATGATAACACAAGAATTATTGTGATAGGTAGTCGTACAACCTTTAAAGGTATTAAAAAAAACACATTCCCGTATAATGGAATGTGTTTTTATTCGTTTTATTATTTTGTTTCTCTATGAAGAGTGTGTTTACCGTCACGAGCACAATATTTTTTCATTTCAATACGCTCTGGGTTGTTACGTTTATTCTTTTTAGAGATGTAGTTTCTTTCACCACAATCAGTACATGCTAAAGTTACATTTACGCGCATGATGAACCCTCCTATTCTTATTTCAATTAATATACGACCTTATTATAATACCATCTATGCTTATATAATTCCAGTACTATTTTTCAATAGGTTCATAGTGTTCACCAGTTATATAATAATAGCAACTTTCACTGATATTCGTGATGTGGTCTCCTATTCTTTCTAAGTATCTTGCAGCAAGATGTGCTTGACCAGAAATAAATGGATCGTTATCGATTAAATATGTCGTGTTATTAATCTCACGATATAAATCATCAATATCATTGTCGCGATCAATAATTTCTTTTATCAACAAGATATCTTTGTCATTAACTGCCACTTCTAAATCTTTTAACATTAACATTGCTAACTTACCCATTGTTTTTAATCTCGTTAGTATAAAGTAATCTGTTATTTTAACTCTTTTTCTGATTTGAGCAATATTAGTAGAATTATCTGCCATTCGCTCTAATTCAGAAGCTATTTTTAAACCTGAGATCATAACACGAAGGTCTGTCGCTATAGGTTGTTGCTTTGTAATTAGCATAACTACTTTTTCATTAATGTCATATTCCATTTGGTTAATTTTTTTATCGTATTTAATTAAATTACGAGCGTTGTTTCTATCTTCATCGCTCAATACAGATATTGATTGTTCTATCATAAAGTATACTTCTTTACCCAACACAAATAAATCATTAATGAGTGAATTTAATTCATCTTCATATTTTTCTCTAATAACCATATTATCCAAATCTCCCTGAAATATAATCTTCAGTCTTCTTATCTGTTGGGTTAGAGAAGATTTTATCTGTTTGATCGAACTCATTTACATAACCGTTTAAGAAGAACGCTGTTTTATCAGAAATTCTAGCTGCTTGTTGCATGTTATGTGTCACGATAATGATTGAGTATTTAGTTTTTAATTCTTGCACAAGTTCTTCAACTTTTAGTGTTGAAATAGGATCTAGTGCTGAAGTTGGCTCATCCATTAATATAACATCTGGTTCAATTGCTAAACATCTTGCAATACAAATTCTTTGCTGTTGTCCACCAGATAAGCCATATGCATTTTTATCTAGTCTATCTTTACATTCATCCCAGATTGCTGCACCTTTTAATGAACGTTCAACGATTTCATCTAGTACTTTTTTATCTGTAATACCATGAATTCTAGGTCCATAAGTAATATTGTCATAGATTGATTTTGGGAATGGATTCGGTTTTTGGAACACCATACCGACATTTGTTCGTAATTCTTCAACACTATATTTCTTGTCGAAAATATTTTTATCTCTATAAATGATCTCTCCAGATGTTTTAACACTTGGAATTAATTCAATCATTCTATTTAATGTTTTAATATAAGTAGATTTACCACAACCAGATGGTCCAATAATTGCAGTCACTTCATTTTCTGCAATATCTAAATTTATATTTTTAAGCGCATGAAAATCTCCATACCATAAATCTAAATTATTCGTTTTATAAACAATATTTTTATCTTCTACTGCTATTTGTTGATTTGCTGTCATTTCATTTGAAGGTATATTTTGAGATAAATCTCTAATTTTTACGTCTGTCATAGTCATGACCCCTCTTCATTTTGATTATTATAATTTTCTTTGATATTTATTTCTAATATAGATTGCGATTGAGTTCATAAGAATTAAAATTACGAGTAATACGATAATTGCTGCCGATGAAACAAACTGAAATTCTGCTTGTGGCAACTTAGCCCAGTTGTATATTTGCATTGGTAAAGCTTGGAAAGATTCAAATATACTGTTAGGTGTTTTCATCAATATGGCAGGAATACCGATTACAACAAGTGGAGCTGTTTCTCCAAGTGCTCTTGATAGTGCAAGAATTGTCCCTGTTAAAATACCAGGTATTGAAGCTGGTAATACGATGTTTTTAATCGTTTGCCATTTAGTACCACCTAATCCTAATGATGCTTCTCTAATAGATGATGGGACAGCTTTAATTGCTTCCTGACTTGCTACGATAATAATTGGTAAAATCATAAGTGACATCGTTAATGCTGCTGCAATAACAGTCTTACCTAGAGATAAGTTTTCAATACCTGCACCACGTACAAATATTGTTAATCCTAATAAACCAAATACTACTGATGGCACACCTGCTAAATTTGAAATATTAACTCTTATAAATTTTGTAAACCAGTTTTCTTTTGCGTATTCAACCATGTATATTGCTGTACCAACACCAAGAATGATAGATATAGGTGCTATTGTCATCATGAGCCACAATGTCCCAATTAATGCCCCTTTAATACCTGCTCGTTCAGGTGATGTTGATGAGAAGTTTGTGAAGAAATCTGTACTTAGATAAGGAATACCTTTTCTAAATATGTCAAATAGCAAAATAGCTAATACGATTAAGCCAATTAATGTACAAACGAAAAATATTGATTTTATGACTTTATTTTTCATTAGTCTTGTCGGCAGCTTTTTACGAACGACGGTTTGATCAACTAAATTAACTTCTGACATATTAATACTCCTCTCTAAATCGTTTTGTAATCCATTGTGAAATGATATTCATAATGAATGTGAATATAAACAATGTGAAACCTACAGCATAAATACTGTAATAAATATCAGATCCGTACGTCGCATCTCCAGTCGCAACTTGAACAATGAATCCAGTCATTGTTTGAATAGACCCAATTAAACTAAAGCTTGAATCTGGTGTACTACCTGCCGCTAAAGATACGATCATTGTTTCACCTATCGCTCTTGAAATCGCTAATACAACAGATGCGATGATACCGGATAAAGCCGCTGGAAATACGATTTTAGTTGCAAGTTCAAACTTTGTTGCACCTAATCCCAGTGCACCTTCTTTAATTGAATCAGGTACCGAACTCATTGCGTCTTCACTCATACTCGTAATCATCGGTATAATCATGACCCCCACGACTAAACCTGGACTAATTGAGTTAAAGCTTCCTAAATCCGGGAATATACCTCTTAAAATTGGTGTTACAAATGTTAACGCGAAAAATCCGTAAACAATTGTTGGTATACCTGCTAATATTTCAAGAACTGGTTTAATAATTCTTCTTGATCTATCAGATGCATATTCACTCAGATATAGTGCTGCACCTAATCCAACTGGAACAGCAAAGATTGTCGCTACTGCTGTAACTTTCAACGTTCCTAAAATCAGTGCGAAAATACCGTATTTAGGATCAGATGAAAATGGTGCCCAGTCTTTCGTAAATAAAAATTCAAATGGATTCACTCTCGTAAAAAATGTTGCTGTTTCAGTGACAAGTGTGAATAATATCCCGATTGTTGTAAGTACAGAAACTGAAGCGATTAACAATAAAATAATGGGAACAGCTTTATCTGCAAAGACTTTACCTTTATTATTGTTATTTTGCTTAATCAATTCTTGTACTGAAGTTTGTTGTTTCATAAAAATAACTCCTTCATTTTGAAAAAGGGCGATTACTGACCGCCCTCTGCTTTAATTTATTAATGATTATTTTTTAAATTTTTCTAACGTTTCTTTATCTTCTTTATACTCATCATCTTTCAATGGAACATAACCAGCGTCTTTAGCAGCATCAGCTGAGTTATCAATTACATATTCCATAAATCCGTAAAACGCATCATTATCTTCTAGAGATTTATTTTTCGCATATACGAATAATGGTCTACTTAATGGATAACTACCATCATTAACTGTTTTATCTGTAGGTTCTATTGCTTTTCCATCATCTTTAATCTTCACAGCTTTAAGTGAATCTTTATTTTCCTGATAGAAGTTATATCCAAAGAATCCGATAGAATCTTTATTATCTTGGACAGATTTAACGATGACATTCGTGTCAGCATTTTTCTCAGATTGTAAATCTTTTTCATCTAATACTTCTTCACTAAAGAAGTCATAAGTACCATGTGATTGGTCTGGTGAAAATGCTTTGATCTTTTTATCAGGGAATTTTGAATTAACATCTTTCCACGTTTTTGCTTTTCCACTATAAATTTTTGCTAATTCATCCATACTCAACTCATCAACAAAGTCATTATCTTTGTTAACAGCTACTGTTAAGCCGTCTTGAGCAACTTTAAATTCAGTGTATTCTATTTTAGCCTTTTTCAATTTTTCTTTTTCTTCATCTTTAATATCTCTAGAAGCATTTGAAAAGTCTGTTTCTCCCGCTATGAACTTTTCAAAACCACCACCAGTTCCTGATACACCAATTGAAACTGAAACATCAGGTTGCTCCGCTGAGAAGTCTTCGTTTATTTTTTCCATAACTGGTGCAACTGTTGATGATCCATCACCTTTAACTTCACCACTTAATTTTTTATCATCTGAAGATTTAGTATCCCCGGAACTAGATTTTTCAGCTGCCCCACCACAAGCTCCTAATAAAAGTACAGAACTTAAAGCTGTTGTTGATCCGATTAATTGCCACTTTTTCATGTTAAATCCTCCTAATTAATATCGCCTTAATCTTTATTACATCTTTACTTTACAATTTCTTTATTAAGTACAAATAAATTGAATGTAAATTTTGTGTTAACTTCATATGAAAACGTTTTAAAATGTAAAAAAATGAAGAGAATGGTGTTTTATTATGGGGACTGTAGTTACAAAAGTACGGAGAACTGTTAATAAGAGCAACTATAATTACAAAACTCGGCCGAATTGTTAATATAGACCCCCTTAGTTACAAAAATCCGGAGAACTGTTACTATAGGCTGCCTTAGTTACAAAAGTCGGGAGAATTGTAAATAAGGATACCCATAGTTACATAAGTCAGGAGAACTGTAATTATGCATGCACAAACAAAATCGTAAACTATGTACTTCACTAAATCTAATACTGTTCAAAAATAAATTCCCACATAAAAAAATAACATCTCATTTCTACTGAATTAATCAGTAAAATGAGATGTCATTTTGAATCAATCTTTATATTGAGTTATTTTCTATCTTTAAAGTAATAGTTAATAATATCTCGACCTAAATCCCCACCTGGTAACCATGGTTCTGGTACGGGTTGGTTTGTATATGTGATAGAGAATGATAATTCAGGATTTTTAGCAGGTGCATATCCAATATATGTTGAGTTTACTTTCGGTTTACCATCTTTGAATACTTCTGCTGTACCTGTTTTACCAGCTGATCTTACAACCGTTTTGTTAAAACTAGAATAACCTGTTCCTTCTGGCTTATTAAATGCCATATCGAAACCTTTTTGTACTTGTTTTATTTCTTTATCACTATTATTAACCTTATTCATCACTTCACCTTTAAATGTCTTTTTGATAGGTCCAAGTGAATCTTCATTTGTAGAGTTTCTAATTTCTTTTGCTAAATGTGGTTTCAATCTATAACCATCGTTCGCAATTGTAGCGACATATTGTGATAACTGTATAGGTGTATAAGTATCGAATTGTCCTATTGCTAAATCAATGTAGTTACCTGGATTATCTTTAATTGGTTCAATTTGACCTGCTGATTCATTTGGTAAATCAATACCTGTTTTAACACCTAAACCAACTTGATTTAAACCTTTACGTAATTTGATACCTGCTTGTTCTACATCAGATGGTAGTGACATACCACTACTGTATGGAGAGCCAGCTAATAACAATGCTGTCTTATACATAAATACGTTTGATGAATGCATTAAAGCTTCAGCATCTGTAATTGTTTTTCTGCCATTTTGGTTAAAGTATGATCGTTTTGTTAAACCACCACTAAATTTTAATGGTTCATCGACCATTGTATCGCCAACATTTAATACGCCGTTTTGATAGCCAGTAAGTAATGTAGCACCTTTAACAGATGAACCTACTGTATATTGACTTGTGAAGTTACCTATATGGTTATCCGTAATCTTGCCATTTTTATCAATATCACGTCCGGCCATTGCTAACACATCACCGTTTCTAGGATCTTGGACGACAACCATAACTCTGTCCATATCTGTAGCGCCTTTACTTCTTAATGATTCAATGTGTTTATCAATATATTCTTCAACTTTTTTCTGTAAATCTATATCGATTGTTAACACTAAATCGTTACCACGTGAACCTTGTGAAATAACTTCAGAACTTGTTATTTTCCCAGATTTATCAGTGACATATTTCATTTTCTTCTTAGAGCCTTTTAAAATATCTTCATATTGATATTCTAAGTAAGATTTACCAACTCTATCATTTCTAGAATATCCTTTAGCGAGATAGTCATTCACTAACTCTTTAGGTAATCCCTCTTCTTTACTTGAAACATTTCCAAATAAAGTTCTTAAAGTGTCACCATAAGGATAACGTCTTTCCCAGTCCATTGTTGTATTAACGCCAGGCAGTTCTGATAAATGTTGAGATACAGCTGCATACTCATCATTTTTAACACCTTCATTTTTTATAACAACAGGACTCAGCTGAGATCCAGAATTCATTTCTCTAAATATCGCAAGGATTTGTAAATCCTTTTTGGATAATTTATCTGTATATTTAGATGTCACTTTGTCGTATAACGCTTTATCATAATCATCTTGACTAATATTGCCATCAGAGAATAAAGCTTGTTCATCTTTCATTAACTTTTGAACTTCATCTTGATTTCTCAATATCCAAAAATCTTGCTTATCACGTTCTGTAATATTTGAAGTATCCATCTTCATTAAGTGAGATAGTTTTTCAGCGATTTTTAAAATATCATCTTGGCTCGTTCTTCTATCTCTTGTGTATGTAATTGCCTTTTTAGACTCATTGTCTACTAATACTTTACCGTTTCTATCATATATACGGCCTCTAGGCACCGATTCATTAACTGTAATAGATTCTGTACTATCTATCGTTCTTTTGTATTCTCCGCCTTTTACAATTTGTAAATAACCTAGCCGCATAATGAGCACAGAGAATAAAATGACGACAACTGCCAATATTAGGCTTACGCGTTTATTCATTAATAGGCGAAATGCTTCTTCTTTTGATTTCTTTTTTACTCGTTTCAACAACTAAACCTACCTTTTTAACTCTATTATAATAATTTCATCATATATTATTATGACTTACATTGCTATTGATATAGGTAAATTTTTATAAAAAAAGAGTGGAGCTGAAATCTCGTTTAAATAAAAAGATTTCATTGCTCCACCCCATCAGGATGATTGTTTTATTAATCAGTCATCCAAATTTAAAGTCGAATTATTTTGCAGCTTGGTATAATTCGTTTACTTTATCCCAATTTACAACGTTCCAGAATGCATTAATGTAATCTGGGCGTCTGTTTTGGTAGTTTAAGTAGTAAGCATGTTCCCAAACATCTAAACCTAAAATTGGAAGTTTACCTTCTGAAATTGGGTTATCTTGGTTTGGAGTTGAAACAATCGCTAATTCGCCATTATCTACAACTAACCATGCCCATCCTGAACCAAAACGGCCAGCTGCTGCAGCTGCAAATTCTTCTTTGAATTTGTCTAATGAACCAAATGTAGAACTAATTGTATCTACAACTTCTCCTGAAGGCTCAGAAGCATTTGGAGTTAATAGTTCCCAGAATAACGAATGATTATAATGTCCGCCACCATTGTTTTGAACTGCAGTACGGATATCATCAGGAACAGAGTTTAAGTTTTTAACAATATCTTCAATAGATTTGCTTTCTAAATCTGTACCTTTCACTGCATCATTTAATTTTGTTACATAAGTGTTATGGTGTTTCGTATGATGAATCTCCATAGTTTCTTTATCGATGTGTGGTTCTAATGCATCATACGCATATGGTAATTTTGGTAATTCAAAAGCCATAAAAAATCATCCTCCTCATTTGTTTTACATACCTATCTTATCAAGATTAAAGTTTTATAACAAATAATTTGTTTAATAAATAATCAAAAAATTTTTAATTCTCGTTTATCGCCTTGCAACAGGTGTTTTTAAACATTATTATTAAGTGAAGAAGAGGTGAATTTATGCAGTATATAAAAGAGCTTAAAAGGTTATTTAAGCATCCTAGTAAGTATCCAATGTTTAGAATTACGAAGTTAAGATACATATTCCTTCATATATTATTATTAAGTTTGATATTAATCATACCTAATTCTATTCAATACATACAAATCACTCAAAATTTATCAACGTTAGTCAATGATGAAGTGACAGAGATACCTGATTTTGAAATCGATCAGAACAAAATGATTTTATCCCAAGATAAATCTATTAAATTAAACCATCACCAAACGGTCGAATTTACTAAATCTAATGATTTCGAGATGAAAGATCATCATTTAATCGTGTTTAAACCTAATCATATTGAGATTTCAAATTATAGTGACTACACAGAAATCAGCTATGGGTCCCTATCTTCCCTTGTTACCGATCAAGATGATTTAATTAAGTTTATTGAAACAATAAATGATTCTAAATATTTTTACTTAAGTTTGATTGTTGTCTTTCTATTATTTTTTCAATTTTTAAGCTTATCTATCAAAATTGGTATTCTAGCATTTGCTGGACATTTATTGGGAATGATTTTACGAAGAAAGTCTCGCTTTATGACTTGGTTCAAAATGATGACATTTGTGATAACGCTTCCGACTTTAGTCCTATTATTAGGAATGATTACAGTGATTCCTTTATTAATAATTGCTTCATGGTGTATAATCATTTTAAGCATTGTTATGATTGCTATGTATTTACCTAAAGGAAAAAGACCTGCTAAAGTGTAAAGATTAGCAAATTTAAACAAAGGAGTCTTATCATGTCAGAAATCATTCATCGCACGAAAACGAGACCTGTTAAAGTTGGGGATTTAACGATTGGCGGTTCAGATGAAGTTATCATTCAAAGTATGACGACTACAAAAACATATGATGTTGACGCAACTGTAGCTGAAATTAAACGATTAGAAGAAGCTGGTTGCCAAATTGTTAGAGTAGCTTGTCCAAATGAAGAAGACGCATATGCAATTAAAGATATTAAAGCGCAAATCAATATACCTTTAGTTGTAGATATTCATTTCAATTACAAATTAGCTTTAATTGCAATTGAAAATGGCGCAGATAAGATTCGAATCAATCCAGGAAACATTGGTAGACGTGAAAAAGTTGAAGCAGTTGTCAAAGCATGTAAAGAAAAAGGTATTCCTATTCGAATTGGTGTTAATGCTGGATCATTAGAAAAACATATTATTAAAAAATATGGCTACCCTACTGCTGATGGTATGGTCGAAAGTGCATTACATCATATTAAAATACTCGAAGATTTAGATTTTCATGACATTATCGTATCAATGAAAGCAAGTGACGTAAATTTAGCTATTGAAGCATACACGAAAGCAGCTCAAGCTTTTGACTACCCACTACACTTAGGAATTACTGAAAGTGGTACACTATTTAATGGAACGGTTAAATCGTCTGCAGGATTAGGCGCAATACTAAGCTTAGGGATTGGTAATACGTGTAGAATTTCTTTATCAGCTGATCCAGTCGAAGAAGTTAAAGTAGCGAAATCTTTGCTTAAAGCATTTGGTTTAGCGAGTAATGCTGCTACATTAATTGCTTGCCCTACATGTGGACGAATAGAAATTGATTTAATATCGATAGCTAATGAAGTAGAAGAATATATTTCAAACCTTCAAGTCCCATTAAAAGTAGCTGTACTTGGTTGTGCAGTAAACGGTCCTGGAGAAGCAAGAGAAGCTGATATCGGCATTGCTGGTGCACGTGGTGAAGGGTTACTGTTTATGAAAGGTAAAACCGTTCGTAAAGTACCTGAAAAAACAATGGTTGAAGAATTAAAAAAAGAGATAGATAAATTAGCAATTGAAATGGAACAAAATAAAGAAGCTCAAAAAGCATAAAGTAAAAGGTGAATTTTTATGAATCAAAAGCCAAGATTAGGTATAGATATTGACGGCACAGTTACATGTCCAAAAACATTTGTACCCTATTTACAAAGAGATTTTAATCAACAACTTAAATATGAAGATATTACAGAATACAATTTAGCAAATGTCTTAAACTGTAAAGAAGAAGAAATGTTGAGTTGGTTTAAAAATAATGAATCACATATATACCAACACTCCCCTGTTGCAGAGGGCGCAAGAGACATTTTGAATCAACTAAAAGATGACTACGAACTATATTATATAAGTGCAAGACATCATTATTTAGAAGATATTACGAAAGAATGGTTCCAATCACATCATATACCATTTGATCAAATTACATTAACAGGTAGTCATAATAAATTAGAAGTGACAAAAGAACAGAATATCGATATTTTCTTTGAAGATAAATTAGATAACGCAGAAGATATCAATC
>CABFOD010001061.1_pt1 | contig 17464 bp, 20 predicted proteins | sample 3521941 | NCBI WGS metagenome assembly CABFOD01 (sample SAMEA5312449, study PRJEB27640) | indoor metagenome | biome: indoor environment; feature: uncontrolled; material: polymer tiles stone | place: Germany | collected 2014-07-07
CATTTCAACCATTTCCACCACACGCCTTCTATAATAAGCATCATCATTCATATTACTATCCTCCCTTCGCTTAATTTTGTTACTATAAACGTGAAGGTAAAGGAGGCAATACAATGGAACAATTAAAAGGAAAAGTTGCTTTAATTACAGGTGGTTCTAGTGGTATCGGTCTTGAAATTGCGAAAGCTTTAGCTCAGGAAGGCGTAAATATTGCAATTACCGGACGTAACTTTGATAAGTTAGAATCAGCTATCACAACACTCGATCAATACGATATCGATACGACAGCGATTGTTTGTGATAATAAAAATGCAGAAGATATTAAAGCTTGTGTCGCGCACGTTCTTGAAACATTTGAGCAAATTGACATATTAGTAAATAACGCAGGTGTAATGAAAAATGCACCGTTCTTAGAAACATCAGAAGCGTTATTAGATGAGCTCATCCAAACAAACGTATACGGTCCATTCCGCTTTATGCAGGAAGTAGCACCAGTCATGATTAAACAAGGTCAAGGCGATATCGTTAATATGAGCTCTATGTCAGCAGTGAATGCTAATGCCAATTCAAGTGCTTATTCTGCCACTAAATTTGCACTTTCTGGTATGTCTGATAGCTTTATGCGAGAAATGCGTCCGCATAATATCCGTACATTTCTAATTCATCCTTCAGCAGTGCTAACAGACTTAATCGGTGAACCGTCACTTGAACCTGAAACGATGACGCATCCTGAAGATATTGCTGAAGTTATTGTGAGCCAATTAAAATTAAATCGACGTACATTTGTTAAACAAAATCAAATCTGGGCGACAAACCCTATCAAAAAATAAGGAGGCAAAATAATGTATATCGTAACAAACAGAATTAAAATGAAAAAAGGTTTTGCAGAAAAAATGGCACCTATGTTTACTAAAGGTGGCGATATAACAGAGCTTAAAGGATTTACTAAAATTGAAACTTGGTCAATTCAGAACTTAGAAGAATATGACGAACTACATGTAAACACTTGGTGGGAATCACTAGAAGATTCCGAAGCATGGAAAACGAGCGATGCATTTAAAAAAGCGCACGCACAACGTGGTAATAAATCAGATACTGAGAAACAGGAATCACCGATGCTAGGTTCAGAGATAGTAATTGCAAAACTTGAAACAGAGGTTGGTAAATGATTAAAGTTGTATTCACCTACACAACTAAAAATGAATATCTACCTGAACTGATGCATAAGTTTCAGGCATCGGCGGATCACAAATTCAATTCAACGCCATCGAGTACCGATATTAAAATGTATAGACAAACAAACGGCACAACAACGATAATCGTTCTAGATATTTTCTACAATTCAATAGCTGATTACGAAGCACGCACAGCATTTGAACGTCGTCAGGATGATTGGAATGCCATTTGGTTTGCAGATGATATTAAACATACACTTGAGTCGGTAGAAATATATGAATGTTTATAAAAATAAGCCCGAGCTGTTTAAACAGTTCGGGCTTATTTTACACTTTTTTTTGACAGCCTTAAAAGATTAAATGTGCCATAAGCGTTATAATCGGCAAGCAAATAATTGTTCTCATCAAGAAGATGACGAATAATTTTGGCAGACTAACCGGAATTTTAGAACCTAGAATCACCCCACCTACTTCTGATAAGTAGATTAATTGTGAAATACTAAGTGCGCCTATTACAAAGCGTGTTAAATCTGACTTTACATCTGAGATTAGAATTGAAGGCAGGAACATATCTGCAAATCCAATTAATATTGTTTCAGATGCAGCAACTGCGTCTGGTATTTGCAATAAATTAAGTAAAGGTACAAACGGCAGCCCTATATATGTAAAGAACTTCGTATGTTCTGCGACAATCGTTGCTAATGTTCCGATTGCCATTACTACTGGTAATACGGCAAACCACATATCCCCAACAGTCTTCACCCCTGATAACCAGAACATTTTCCATCCTGGCGCTTTAATCGCCTTAACTGTCGCATTGTGATAACCATAACTTACAATCGTATGTCCTTCAGGTGTCGTCTCATCAATAATTTCTGTACTGCCATCTGCATATTGATCTGGCACTTTTGATAATGGCCAGATACGTGGCATAATCATCGCTGCAATTAAGCATGATACGATAACCGTACCGTAAAAGGCAAAGAAATGATTCATTAACCCTACTTGTTCACACACTACTATCGCAAACGTAATCGATACAACTGAGAATGATGTTGCAATAACAGTCGCCTCTCGACGTGTAAAGAAATTCCCTTCATATTGCCTAGAAGTAATCATTACGCCTACTGTCCCATCTCCAATAAACGAAGCCAGATTATCAACCGCTGATCGTCCTGGCAATGTAAAAAGTGGGCGCATCACTTTCGAAAACATTGGACCTAAAAATTCAAGTAAACCATAATCCATTAAAAATGGTAAAAACAGACCTGCAAAGAAAAAGACTGCAATTAAAGTTGGCAATAACCCAGAATAAATTAATTGTCCTGTGGCTTCTGTATCAACAAAAGGAACATTCATTTTAAAATAAACAATCGTTGCAAATACTGCACCTATTAACCTAACAATGCACCATATCCAGTTCACATTAAATAAAGTATTAATATAAGACGATTTAGGTTTACTAATAAAACTAAAATAAAATGTACATAATATCGAAATCATAATTACACTATAAATCAATGTCGGTGTTGTATTACCCAGTACATTTAAAAACCACTTGGCAAGTACAGCCACAGGCAAACTCGTCTTACCATCAACTTGTAGTGGCGTTAAAAATAAAAATATACCTAATAAACTTAAAATAATAAATTTCATTTGACCTATTTTCCAGGTCTTCTTATCATATTGTTCCATTACTTTCCTCCATTTTTTATTCACAAAAATTAATATTTATACATTAACACACTCAATTTACTGTGTAAATGCTATTTTAAAATATTCATTTTTTTGAACATTCGAATAATAAAGACCATAATAATACCCAATCGATAATGTCGATTGGGTATCCAGTTTTATTTCACTTCTTTATAATATAGATTTTTATCAGGTATGCTTGGATGTAGATGCATATTACCTTTTAGCAATTGCCAATCATTCTTATAGTAGAATGTATTTGCAACGATATCATGCACATCACTTGTTAAATAATATTTACCTGCTGGAAGTGCTGCAAGCAACTTCGTTCCTATCCCACTATGTTTATTATTCTTATCGACAGCGATGGAAAGAATCTCAAATGCACCATTTAATTTTTCTTTCTCATCAGCTGTTAAATATCGATCGATTAATTCACGATAAAATTGTTTACTCTCACTCGTATAACCATATAAATAACCATTGATATTACCAAACTGATGACTAATCAATGCTTTAAATCCCGGTGTTTCACTATACTTTAAAATATTTGCTACCATTTCTTTATGGCTTCTCGCATCTTCGAAATTTGTTAAATAAATCTCAGCAATTCGATCCACTGCATCTTGAAGTTCTTCATTAGTTAGTTCCTGAATCATGCCCATCACTCCTTGACAACCTTTATGAAAACCTTTTCATTATCATTATGACCTTTTATAGCGCTTTTGACAATGAATTTTTAGAAAATTGCCGCTTCTAAAGCTTCAATTTCAGCAATACCCATTTCATCGCCATCTTTACGGAAATAGCGTTTCGCTTCAGTGAAGTAAGATTTAGCTTTATTCATCTCTTCCTGTGCCGCATATAATTCACCTAATGCACGGTTAGAAATCGCAATACTTAAATCATCTTCTGACTGTTCAGCTAATTTTAAAGATGCTTCAAGTGACGCTTTCCCTTCATCATATTGATTATTTAATAATTGGACATATCCTAACTCGTATAAATTTACAGATTGTTTAATTGTATCATCACTAAAGTTGGCATCGATTAATTCAGCTTCTTTCTTAAAGTATGCAATCGACTGATCGAACTCTGCATCCATTCTTTCTACTAATCCTAATTGATGATATGCCATTTGTTGTTCTTCTGCATCTTCAGAATTTAATAAGTTATTTAATGATTCGCGTGCTTTATCAAAGTGATTATCTGCTGCATAAATATATGCCGCATTTAATTGATAGTCCGCGTAATCTTCATCACCTGGATTGATATTATTTCCAATTTCCTGTAATAACTTTGTCGCCTCTTCAATATCACCATTCTCAAACTGTTCAAATACTAAATCGATTTGTTCATTATAATTCATTGTCATGCTCCTCGCTTTGTTTTGTTTTTTGTAATAGACTTGTCGCAATTGCTGCAAATATATCGCCAATAAATGATAGTATTGCTCCCTTGATGCTCACCTCTCTTTCATTGTATAGTGTTTATCATAATTATTCATCTGATAACATTAAGGATGTACTTTTTTATTTTTACTGATATAATTTCTAGTGCACGCTATATTGAAAGGATCTATTATGACACGTCTTAAATTATTTACTTTTATACTTAGTATCTTTGTTGTTGGAATGGTCGAACTGGTAGTTGCAGGTATATTAACGCTTATCAGTGATGATTTAAATATTAATCAATCTCTGACCGGTCAATTAGTCACTATCTATGCTTTTACAGTTGCTATTTGTGGTCCAATTCTCGTGAAACTTACCGAAAGATATAATCCGAAATGGATATTGCTCATCAGCATGATTATCTTTATTATTGGAAATACGATTAATGCGGTAGGTGATACATTTACCGTCATCGTCATCGGACGTATTATTGCTTCTGCGGCATCAAGCATTATCGTTGTAAAGCTATTAGCGCTCACTGTCGTCTTAAGTAAACCTGAAGAACGCGGGAAAATGTTAGGTCTTGTATACATCGGATTTAGTGGCGCTAATGTATTTGGCGTACCTATTGGCACAAAAATCGGTGAAATGTTCGGTTGGCGTGCGACATTCTGGATGATTGTTATAGTGAGTATTATTGCAACCATCCTCTTAATGTTTCAGTTACCAAATAAAATTAATGTACAGGCGGAAGATGAAAACAAACATTCAAAACTACTGTATCCGGCAGAAGCTGCAAAATATATCGGTATCACATTCTTTATATTAGCTTCAAACTATATCGTGTTTACTTATATTAGCCCGTTAATGATCAGTCATGGGTATACGCTGCAACACGTCTCTATTCTATTATTCGTTTGTGGTTTAGGTAGTATTGCGGGAACAAGTTTAGGTGGGATGATGGCAGATAAAATTGGTAGTAAGAAATGGTTGATCATCGCCTTATCTGTATTTACGCTATCATTACTTTTCTTTAATATCGCTTTACCATTTTACTTTGTATTACTATTCGTGATGCTTGTCTGGAATATCTTTGAATGGGGAACAAACCCAGCCATACAAATCGGTATCATAAAGCAAGTAGAAGGTGATTCAAGTACTATCATGGCATGGAACATGTCAGCTTTAAACGCGGGTATCGGATTTGGTGCGTTAATTGGTGGTATTATTGTAGAAACATTTTCTTTATCTGTTGCGCCTTATTTATCAATCCTATTTGCGATTATCTGCTTAGGATTAGCATTATCTATCAAGAGAGATTAATACAATCAGTCACCCACCTGAAATACCATAATAAATTAAAAATAAACACACTTTATCAGTTCAAATGATAAAGTGTGTTCTTTTTTTGCGCATAAAATATTTAGTGCAAATTTATATTGTTCCGTAATAGAGAACTGATTCATTTGGCACGATTACTTTGCCATCTACAGCGAACTCATCAAACAGGTTAGCTAACTTTTCTACAAACGTAACATATTGTCTATCGCCTTCTACTAATGCATATGATGCGGATAACGAACGATCGATAAATCCTTGTTTATTATACGTTAATGGGAATTCATAAGACTGCTTAGCATATTTACCTCCAAAGAAATCTGAGATACTTTCTTCAGAATACTGCACCCCACCACCGTAACCGATAAATCCTTTAAAGTTTGGACAGAATGCAGAATAAATTTCTGCGGTCTTTACATTAATCGGTGCTTCTTCTATACGCGTATTCCAGACGAGACAAACCGGACCATTCCCTTTTAATATTCTTCTACATTCTGCTTTAAACGCATTTTGATCAAACCAATGAAAACTTTGTGCTGCAGTAATCATATCAACGGTATGAGATTCAATTTCTGTACTTTCTGCTGGTCGTTCATGTATTTCAAGTTCTTTACACTTTAATGCCAGACGGAGTTGTGCTGCCATCGCACTATTCGGTTCAATCGCAATAACTTTTGCGCCTAGATCCAGTAATAGTTCAGTGAATATACCAGTCCCCGCACCAATATCAGCAATCGTTGTCGTCTCATCAATCGAAAAAGTTTCTTTCATATAATCCATTAACGCACAAGCATATTTAGGTCTGGAATTCCGATACTGTTCTACTTTTTCACTAAAAAGTTCTTTACTGTACATATAACACCTCTTTAACGTAATCGATCTTGAATGATACCTATTGCACCTAAAAATCCATAAATTATTACCGGCCCGACAAATTTAAAACCACGCTTCTTCAACTCTTTACTAATTTGTTGAGATAAAGCGTTATCTGCAGGCACTAAACTTTCTTCTTCAAAATATGTAATCACTGGTTTAAAGTCTGTAAATGACCATATGTATCGATCAAAGCTACCAAACTTCTGCTGAATCTCCATAAATTTCTGCGCATTATTAATGATACTACCAATCTTTAATTTATTTTTAATCATCGCATCTGACGTCATCAGCCGATCAAAGTCATCAGCTTCATACTTTGCGATTTTCTGATAATCAAATTGATCGAGAGCAGCACGCATGCCCTCCCTGCGTTTCAGTATTGTCAGCCATGAAAGTCCTGCCTGCATCCCTTCAAGCACGAGCATTTCAAAGAGATATGTATCATCATGCGATGGAATACCCCATTCATTATCATAATATTCGGCCATCAACGGATGACTATCTGCCCAGCTAAATCTCATGCTGTCACCTTTTTCTTTGTAAATTACTTACTTATTGTATCATTTAAGCAACTTATCTACTACTATAAAAAAGAAGTACACAATGTATGTGTACTTATCTATAAAAAATTAATCCTATAATAATACCGAGTACGACGATAACCCACGGTGGCAATTTTACAAAATATAATAAAATAAAAAGTATTAAACTAAATACAATATCCTTCCAGTGCGTTACAGTATGCAAGATAATCGGATTAATCCATGCAGCCCCTAATATACCGATAACACCGGCATTAATTCCTTTTAATGCTTGTTTCATCAATCGATGCTCACGAATAACAGCCCAGAACGGCAAAGTACCGATCACTAATAAAAAAGCCGGTAAGAAGATTGCTACCATAGCGACGAGTCCACCTATAACGCCAAATAAACTTGCGCCAACAAATGAACCAAAGGTAAACAATGGACCAGGCATCGCCTGTGTTAAGCCATATCCAGCAAGGAATGTATCGATATCCATCATATCCGGTACGAAGGCACTTTGTAACAGTGGTAATACGACATGACCTCCACCAAATACCAGTAACCCTCCACGAAACAATCTGTCAAACATATGTAGCCAGTCATTATTAATCACCTGGGCAATAATCGGTAGTCCAATCATTAAACTAACAAGCAATAGTAACGCAGCAATGCTCATTGATTTCGAAACTTGAATCGAGATTGGCGCATCTTTTTTCGTTTCAACTTTATACAGTAACATACCCATTAATCCGGAAGCGATAATGATTAAGATTTGCGTATATGCTGTTGGAAATACAAGTGCAGTGCATAAACTGATTAAAAAGATCATGATGGCTGTTAAATTGTTTAACGTGGTCTTACCCATTCCAACTAATGCATATAATACGACTACAATTGCAACGATGAGTAATCCTTTTATAAAATCCAGATCCATATCGAGTGCCTTCATAAAGTAGACTGACGTAATCAGGATAAAGACTGACGGTAATGTAAATCCTAAAAAGGCTAATATTGCGCCGAGTATTCCCCCTCGCATTAAACCTATGCCGATACCGACCTGACTCGATGCCGGACCAGGCAGGAACTGACATAGACTGACAAGATCCTGATATACTTTATCGCTTAGCCATTTTCTTTTCTCGACATATTCAGCCCGGAAATAACCAAGATGCGCAACTGGTCCTCCAAAGCTCGTCACGCCAAGTTTTAATGCAACAAAAAATATTTCTAATAAACGTCCCATAATCCACCTCATTGATTTGTTGAGTTTATCATAACGAATATTCAGTACAGTTATGTTACAACACTTTAAAGATTATGTAAGGTTTAAGAGAACATATTGAGTTACGGTTTAAAATTTCTCGAATTTATGACATTATTAAAGAGAATTATTGAAATCAATGCATGGAAAACGATTTCATATTATAATAAACCTACATATCAAATTAGGAGGTCCAGATAGTGAACACAGTAAAGATAAAATCACATAAATATCCAGATAGACCTCACGTAGAAGTAGAAGGGAAATTACTTTCTGAAACACCACATTACTTTTTTGTAGTATGTGAAAAAAATTCTCTATTAAAACATTTCATTAAAGACGAAGAATATTTACTTGATTACGATACGCTTCATTTTCTTTCTAAATATCATGGATATACGGTATCAATTTCAATCGATGAACAATATAAACCCGTTAAGATTTTTTGTAATATCTCAACACCTTGTCAAAAGGATGACGAAGGTAACATTACATATATTGACCTGGATATGGATTATGTCAAATCGAATACAGGCCAATGGTTTTTAAGAAACAATGACATGTTCTTAGATAATACAAAGCGATATAACTATCCTCTGCAGTTAACCAATTTCGCTCTTGTTTCATTGCAGGAACTTAAAACAAATATTAAAAATAATGTATTTCCATTCGGCATTGATAATTTTAAAGATGTCGATGGACCGATAAAATAAGATGCTCTTTTTAGAGTATCTTTTTTAATACATCTTTAACAAATTGTAACAATAAAGGAATACAACTTTAGAAATAATATGATACGCTTGTTGTAACATTATCTGGAATGGAGGGATTTACTTGTCAAAAATTAGTATACATGTTATTCAGACAGGGTTTATTACTGTCAATCGCACCGTTACGACACAGACTAAATCCCTAAATCCACTTACAAAGCTTGGATTTATTTCATGTAAGAAAAATCGCAAACAATATCCTATCGCATGTTTCCTGATTGAACACCCGAAAGGATTAATTCTTGTTGATACAGGCTGGCATAAACGTGTACGTAAAGAAGAACATAAAGAGTTGGGATTACAGCGATTAATTCATCGCGCTACTTTACCTGAAGGACAATCGATAGACGAACAGCTCAGTAAAAGAGGAATACTACCAGGCGACTTAGATTATGTGCTGCTGACACATCTCCACAGTGACCATGTAAGCGGCGTACGTCAGCTTAAAGATGCCAAATATATATTTGCGAGTCGTGAAGAGATATTAGAATCCAATAAACGCGTAATCCGTTATCTTCAAAAATTATGGGATGGTGTTGATCTAACGTGTTTCGAGTTTGATCAAACGGGCATTGGACCGAGCGGCTTTTCATATGATTTATTCGGAGACAAATCAGTACAGCTCATCCATGCCCCAGGTCATAGCGTTGGTTTATTTATGGTGAAAGTAATGAATAGTGATGGAGAGTATATATTAATCACGAGTGATGCTGCACTGGTCAATACATCATACGAAGAGATTATCATTCCAGCTCACGTGATGAATCTCTATGATTTAAAGAAGGCATTACTCTGGATTAATAAAGTAAGTAAAGATCCTCTATGTAAGAAAATATTAACAAGTCATGATCTCGATTTAAAAGAAGAAATCATCACATTATAAAAAGATGATTAAGACTATTCTAATAAAGTCTTAATCATCTTTTCTGGTTTATCGATAAATGCTTTTGTAACGATATAATGTTCTGTTTCACGATAATCTATGCGGTCATATCCATCTTCATTTAACTGAATAATATCAGCACCTGGATATGCCATAATAATTGGAGAATGCGTTGCGATAATGAACTGCGCACCCCGCTTTACTAAGTCATTTATCCTAACAATCATCGACATTTGACGCATCGGTGATAAAGCACTTTCCGGCTCATCTAATATATATAAACCTTTTGCGCGGAATCTGTACTTAAGTAACGCTAAAAATGATTCGCCGTGGGATTGATCATGTAAACTTTTTCCGCCATAACTGTTAAGCAGTCTACCGTCAATCGCATTAAGTCGCTCAATTTCAGTAGCTACATTATAAAACCCCTCTGCACGTAAAAAGAATGTATCACTTGGTACACCCATCTTTCCAAGCCTTATTTCTTCATATAGTCCTGCATGTGAATGTTTCGTTGCAAAGTTAAAGTTCTTACCTCCACCTTCTGGATTTAACCCATAATTCACTGCAATCGCTTCAATTAAAGTTGATTTCCCAGTTCCATTTTCACCTACAATAATCGTCACAGGTTTAGTTAAATCAATACGTTCCAACTTTTTGATCGCAGGGATTTTCATATAGTAAGGTGTTGCTTCATGTGGCTTAAAATTTGATGCAATACTTTTGATAAACATCTTTTCACCTCATAAAAAATTCTGTTATATTAATAATATAGTAAAAAAAGTAATAATAAAAATTTATTGTCATTCGAGGTGCCAAGATGGTTCAATTGGTTCCATATGAGGAGCAGTACAAAGAGCGATTAAAGCAATTCTATCAACCAGCTGAAGCTTTAAAGTATTCGCAATTATCTGAATATAGCATCGAAGAAATAAACGATAATGTACACGATGTCGTGATTATTAATCAAAATCAGACGATTGGATTCTTCTTATTGCATCGTACTGATAGAAGACTTCAGTATACAGATGATAAACAATCCTTACTGCTTACCGGTCTGATTATGGATCATTCGTATAGTGGAATAGGTCATGGTAAACAATATATTTATAAGCTGGAAATATAAAAAGATTGAGACAAAAGTCTTAGCCCTCTTCTGTTTAACAGCTTAAACGGTGGAACAGAAGTTGCCCCTACGACAAAAAACCAAACAAAAACTATAAATCAAAGAGCGATTTATTAGTTTTGTTCGGTTTTTGCTTGTGGCAGAACACTTCTGTCCCAGCCTCTTTTTAGTTAAACCAGCTTCTGATTAGCTTTTCAACTTCTGCTGTTTCATCGATTAAATCTTTCATCATATCGATATCTGCCTTGTCGCCAATTAAATTCGTTACAACAGGTGTATCTAACACGCGCTTCACCGCTTCACCAATCGTTTCTTCCTGCACATTATTTGTCGGTCCAGTTTGATCAGTAACAAAATCATTGTTCTGGAACTGTTGTTCTAAACGTGGTGCATTGTTGTTATTAAACGCATGGACGACTTCCATAATCGCTTTACGTAAGTCGTTATATTCTTTTACGTTCTTTAAATCATTCAGACGTTTTTTAACCATCTCATTTTTCTCTAAATATTTAGCACCTTGAACAGCACCGACTGTTAAAGCACCGACTACTAATCCTCTTTTTACCCATTTATTCATTGTAATTCCTCCATTCAACATTATTTTTATTATAATGTATTTATAGATTTATTACATTTATAACGATTACTGCAGAAATAACATTTTTTCTAATGCTTTTAATGCATAGGTCGTCGTTTCCTGATTTACTGTAATCTGGTTTTCAAAGTTATGGTCTATTATCTTATCGAGACACCATACGAGATGCGGTAAATCGATACGATTCATCGTTAGACATGCACACATAAATGGATTAAGTGAAATGATTTCTTTATCTGGATTATGCTTTATAATGCGATTGACCAAGTTCATTTCAGTACCGATTGCCCACTTAGAGCCAGGTGCTGCGTTCGTAATTTCTTCTAGAATTTTACGCGTAGAACCTGCATCATCACTTTGCTGAACTACTTCGAAAGTACATTCAGGATGAACGATAATACACATGTCTGGATGTTGCTTTCTTACTTGAGCAATATTTTGCACCGTAAATTTCTCATGTACTGAACAATGCCCTTTCCATAAGATGATACGTAAATCACTCATATCACCATCATATTCAAGTTTATTTTGAATCGGATCATAGATCGCCATTTGTTCTAACGGAACACCTAAATCATATGCTGTATTACGCCCTAAATGCTGATCAGGTAAGAAAAGTATGATTTCATCCTGCGCAAGTGCCCAACTTACTACTTTATGTGCGTTACCACTTGTTAAACATGCACCATCTTTCCTGCCAACAAATGCTTTAATTGCTGCAGTAGAGTTGACATATGTCAACGGCAGACAGTCTATATTAAACGCCGACTTTAAATATGTATCACAACGTTCTACTTGATGAATATTCGCCATATCTGCCATCGAACAACCTGCTCTTAAATCTGGTAACAAGACAATCTGATCATCGTTTGTCAGCATATCAGCAGTTTCTGCCATAAAGTGTACACCACAAAATGCGATATACTTCGCTGTATTCGTCTTACAAATATTTGCAAGTTCTAATGAATCTCCTATCGCATCTGCAAATTGCACCACTTCATCTTTTTGATAATGATGACAAGGAATGAATAGATCATTACCAAGCAAACTTTTTACTTCTGTCACCCTTGCTTCAAGCGCTTCTTTTGACATGTGTAAATACTGTTCAGGAATTTGTCCTGACTTTAATAAATCAATCATTGATATCCACCTTTCCGGAAATGTCTAATGCATTTGCGCCATGAAATAGCATACCGACTGAAATATAATCGACACCTGCTTCGGCATATGCTTTGATCGTTTCGATATTAATGCCACCAGATGCTTCTGTAATAATATGGTTTGGCACAAGATGGATATGCGCCTTAATAAATTCCGGTGTACAATTATCAAACATAATGATATCGGCCTGAGCTTTAATTGCTGCTTCAAGCATCGCTTCATCTTCAATCTCAACTTCTATCTTATCCATATGACCGCGCAACGCCTTTGCACTTTGCATCGCAGCGTCAATTGAACCCATAAATGCAATGTGATTATCCTTTAACATGATTCCGTCATTAAGATTTCTACGGTGATTACTGGCACCTGCAATACGTACTGCGTATTTTTCGAACATGCCTAGCCCCGGCGTTGTTTTACGTGTATCTGTCACTCTAGCTGACGTATGTGCTATTCTCTCCATATACCTTTTCGTTTCTGTCGTAATCCCGCTCATACGTTGAATAATATTTAATACAGTACGTTCAGCCTGTAATAGATATTTTACTTTTCCAGAGATTTTAGCAATACATTCACCCTTTTGTAACGCATCCCCATCATGTTTGAAACAAACGACATCACACTTATCTAAAATATTAAATCCTCGTAAAATAACATCTTCACCACAAAAACAACCATCTTCTTTGGCAATCAGTTGCATTGTGCCGGTTGTATTGTCATCAAAGATAGCTGATGATAGATCTCCATATGATAAATCTTCATCCATAAAATCACGTAACTTTTGTTCTAAGCGAATTAAATTCAACGATTGTTCCTCCGTTTATATGTTTTACGATATTTGTTTTGTCTCTGTCTGCTACATCTTTATCCTTTATCACATGCGCACCGAGTGTAGACGTCCGATTTATCGCGCACTCCGTAACGAGTCTTGCAAAAACTGTTAAATTATCATTTGAATTAAGGGTATTCAAGTATTTATTTAAGTTTTCAGTATCTCTAACGATACCTACATACTTCATAAATGATACATGATCAAAATCACGATTATATTGAATATTTACAGTAGAAAAAATTCTGCCAGGTGGATTTAACGTTTCATTAATCAACGTTTGTGCCAGCAGTTTCCCCATCGCTAAACCTTCCAGCAGTGAGTTACTTGCGAGTCTATTCGCGCCATGAAAGCCAGTACATGCCGCTTCACCAATTACAAATAAGTTCTCTACTGCTGTTGCACCATTTACATCAGCTGCTATACCACCCATTGTATAATGTGCACCCGGTGCAACAGGAATGCGTTCTGATAAACCAAACTGCTCACACTGTGTATTAATGAATGGAAACTGCTGTGCAAAATTGTGTATGTTTGAAATGTCTAAATAAATGCGCTCTCCAATTTGTATGCGCCTAAATATTTCATAGCTCGTAATGTGCCTTGGAGATAAATCACGCTGCAAATACTTTGCCATAATTGGTTCACCATATTCATTCACCAGTACTCCTCCAGCGCCTCTAACCGCTTCAGAGACGAGACAGATTGCTTTATTATCAATCGTAAGCATCGTCGGATGAAACTGTATCATTTCAAGGTCACGTAACGTACAACCTGAAAGTAGTGCAAGCATTTGAGCATACACCCCAGCCGAACTCGGGTTCGAAGCAGGTTGAAACATACCACTATATCCACCGGTGGCAAGTACAACAAATTGCCCCGGAAATATTCTATCATCTACTGAAATACCGCAAATCTTTCCATATACATCTTTATGTAGTGCCGTTAAACGACCATATATCACTTCAACTTGTGGTTGAATATGAGCATGCATAAATGCACAAACTGACTTCCCTGTCTGATCGTGATTCATATGAAAGATGCGAGGTATAGCATGCGCTCCTTCCATACCTAAATCAATCCGTCCCGCTTTTTGATCGAACTCGATACCTCTATTTATTAAATCCCGAACAACATGATTTCCCGTTCCAATCATCTTACGGATAACATCAATATCACCATAATTGCAGCCAGCGATATATGTATCCTGCACATGATTTTCAATTGATTCTTCAAATAAAGATGAAGCAATACCACCTTGAGCCATCACACTTGAAGAAGTATTGTTCTCCATCACGACAGCAACTTTAAAGTGTTTCGGAAGATAACTTAACAGGCTGAGTGCGCTAATACCACCACCGACAACAATTACATCATACATAAAAAACACCTTTACAATATATTTACATTAGTTTTACAATTATATTGTCACATAAACAATAAAATTACAAGAGGTAATTCGATGATAAATTTAGATTATGCTGCAACAACACCTATGTCTCCTAGTGCAATGCAAGGTTACTTTGATACCAACAAAAAATTTTATTATAATTCTGAGAGTTTACATGGTGGTGGCGACATCGTTAAAGATATCGTACACAACTGCGAGAATGCACTGAACGAAAACTTTACAGATAACTTTACACTTATAACGTCGACGAGTGGCTCTCACGCAAATGAAATGGCTTTAAACAACTATCTCTATCATGAATCAAATAAAACAATCGTACTTACGTCTAAATTTGAACATCCATCTGTCTATGCAGCGTTACACGGACATGCTCGTTACGACATACACTACTTCCCAGAAGACGAAATTGGCATGATTGATTTAAATATGACAGAACAATTTATCCGGCAATATCATGAGACAATAGCATGTGTAAGCTGTGTTCATGTCAGTTCTGAAACAGGTTATATCTTCCCAATTGAACAAATAGGACAATTAACAAATCAATTTAATATTCCATTTCACATTGATGCTGTGCAATCAGCTGGTAAGTTAATGATTCCAACGCAATATGTAACGTCACTTTCAATCAGCGGGCATAAATTTTTCGGTCCAAAAGGAATCGGTGCACTTCTTATTAGGGAAGAGGCAATGCGCATCACTAATCCTTTCTTCCATCACGAACATCATATGAGAAACGGCACAGTGGATGTACCATCACTTGTTGCGATGACACAAGCATTGATAGAATATAATCAATCAGACACTATACAGCAGTTAAATCACAAGATTATTACTAAGCTCGATCCAGCATTATACGTGCCGATGAAATTCGAACCACAACTTAAAAACATTATTCCGATACTTATCAACAAAACAGACGGACAATATATAATGCAACAACTGTCACAACACAATATCTTAATCTCTACCGGAACCGCATGCGGGCATGGTACAATGCATTCAAGAGGCTTAGAAACATTGATTACAAAGCAGGGTTACTCGGTACATCAATATATTCGAGTATCACTCAGTACATTAACGACAGAAGAAGAAATCAATACTTTTTTAGAGGTCATCAATCAAATAACATAAAGGTGAATGTTTATGCAAACAGAGGAAAGAAGACAACACATCGCACAACTGATTAAAGAAAGTACGGCTGCAATACCTGGCGCTGCATTAGCGAAACGATTTAATGTGTCAAGGCAAATCATCGTTTCAGATATTGCAAAATTACGCGAAGAAGAAATTGGCATCAAAGCGACAAAAAAAGGGTATATCTTTGAAGCCACGCCTCAGACAGGTGAGAAATATAAACGTACAATTACCGTAAAACATGACAATAGCAGAATGCTTGAAGAACTAACAATTATCGTTGAAAATGGCGCAATGATCGACAATGTATCTATCAATCATCCAATATACGGTAAAATTACAGCGAATTTGATGCTCAATTCTGTTGAAGATTGTTATGAATTCTCAAATGATATGACTGAAGATAACGGGAGAATGCTAGCTGAACTCACATACGGTGTACATGAACATGTAATATCTGCTAAAACCGAAAAGATACTTGATAATGCAGAACGTGATTTAAAAGCACATGGATTTATTTATGACTATGAGTAAACAGCAAAAATAAGGCCAGGACACAATTGTCCTGGCCTTATCAATATTTTATATTCAATTAATTATATAAATTAATTATCGATTTATGCTTCTTCAACTTCTTTATTTTTTGGGCGTTTTGATAAGATAAATGTTGCTACAAATGCAGTAACAATTGCAATCGCCATTGCGATAACATAATTCATATAGCTTCCTGGAGCAATTGAGATAACACCAGGTAAACCAGCAGCACCTAAAGCTGTCGCTTTAACTTGCATTAAACCGATGTATGCTGAACCAACAGCTGAACCAATAATCGCTCCAATGAATGGATAGCGTAATTTTAAGTTAACCCCGAACATCGCAGGTTCTGTAATGCCTAATAATGCTGAAATACCTGCAGCTGATGCGATACCTTTTAACTTTTCATTTCTCGTGATGAATAATACCGCTAACGTTGCTGCACCTTGAGATACGTTACTCATAGCAGCAATCGGGAAGATAAATGACCCACCTGTTTTTGCAGCATCTGCAATCAACTGTGTTTCAACTGCGATAAATGAGTGGTGCATACCTGTAATAACGATTGGTGCATAGAAGAATCCGAAGATCATCGCACCTACAAATCCACCCGTTTCATATAACCATGTTAAACCATCAGTTAAATAGGTACCTGCTGTACGTGTTAACGGTCCAACGAATAGGAATGTTAAGAAGCCAGTAACGAATAAAGAAATTAATGGTGTTGTTAAGTTATCTAACCAAGATGGTGT
>CABFOD010000172.1_pt1 | contig 17264 bp, 16 predicted proteins | sample 3521941 | NCBI WGS metagenome assembly CABFOD01 (sample SAMEA5312449, study PRJEB27640) | indoor metagenome | biome: indoor environment; feature: uncontrolled; material: polymer tiles stone | place: Germany | collected 2014-07-07
AGCACTAGGATTTCTCCTAGTGCTTTCAATATGTTTATAGGTCAATAAATTTATACAAACCTAACCAATATGCCGGAAGAATATATGCTTCACGGAATGCTTGATCTTTACCTGCCTGATATTCATGCCATTTAAGTCCATCTTTACTTTTAACACCGACTACAGAAATGTCATAGCCATAATCTTTATTTGCACGATTGTATGCAAGTTTCGTACGCGTTGCATGATAATCACTTGTTACTACTAACGCTGACTTTAAATTATGTTCTTTCATTAATTTTAAAGTTTCAGTAGCATTCGTCCATGTTGATGTAGCTTTCATCTCTTTTAATATAGCCTTACTTGGCACACCTGCTTCTTCTACTGCTTTCACATTATTTAAACCATTTTTATCTTCAATAGCTGGTGAAATCATGACTTTAGGTGCATAGTTTTCTTCATAGAAACGACCTGTTTCAGTATATCGACCACTATCTCCACCATCAATCATAATAATAACGTCACTTTTCTTCGGTTTATCACCATGATCAACATTGTTATAACTCCATACTCCAATTCCTACTGCAATAATTGCTAATAATAATAACACACCAATAATACCAAGCAATTTCTTCTTCATTGATTGTTCCTCCTGTTATCGATTTAACCATAGTTTTGGATATTGCCATAACTCATGTTCTGCTGATTTTCTACCTTCAGATGTTTCTAAATAGTCTTTACCTTTTAATTTCACTGACTGATGATAAAAGTTAAATAATGGATTAGTTTTTTCAAATGTTGAAACTAAACGCTTCATTTCATAGTCTCGTCCAACAAGAATACAATCATCCATATTTTCATTATGCATAATTTCAGCAGCACTTATCGCTGAATCTTTCATAGAAATACTATAATATTCCGGCAAGACGCTCGACTTATTAATTCCAACTTCTTTCAGTAATTGTAAACTATTAACATCATTATTTACTATAAATGGTGTATATATAAGTTTACTTTCTGGATTTTTATCTAATAATTGTTTTGCAGTACTTAATATTTCTTTATCTTGTCCAGGATTATACACCAACACACAATTACTTTGTTTTATTTTATCGTCTATACCAAGATGTTTAAATTGAAAATGAAAGATTGTAAATATTAATGTGCTTCCAATATATAAAAGAATGGTAAATATTAATAATAGTCGCCAAAAGTTTTTCATATAAAACCCACTTTCAACAGCTCTTTTTCGCTTTATTCAAAAAAAAACTGAAACTTCCATTTCAGTTTTTAATTGGATTTATTTTTGAATAATTTTCTTAATTGTATCGCAAACAAATACAACATCTTCGTCAGTCATTAATGAAGCAGATGGTAAACATAATCCTCTTTCGAATAAATCTTTCGCAACATCTTCATCATGTGCAAAATACTTTGTACCTTCAAATACAGGTTGCATATGCAATGGTTTCCATACAGGACGAGATTCAATATTTTCTTCAGCTAATTTAGCAATTAGGTCATTTGGTTGAATACCTAATGTGTCCGGATCAATCGTTAAAGCTGTTAACCAACGATTAGATTTTGTTTCTGCTAATTCAGGCATTAATTCAATACCATTGATATCACCAATTTCACGCGCATAAATATCAAAGATTTCACGACGTCGATTTACACGATCATCTAAAACTTCCATTTGTCCGCGACCAATACCCGCACACACGTTACTTAAACGATAATTGTATCCAACCACGCTATGTTGATAATGAATAGCCTGATCACGAGCTTGTGTCGATAAGAAACGTGCTTTTTTCGTTAATTCTTCATCATCTGTCATTAACATGCCACCACCACTTGTTGTGATGATTTTATTTCCATTGAATGAGAAGATAGAGAACTTACCAAAAGATCCTGATTTCTTACCTTTGTATTCAGCACCTAAACTTTCAGCCGAATCTTCAATCACTGGTACACCATATGCATCACATAAAGCAAGTAGTTCATCGAACTTCGCAGGTTGACCATATAGGTTTACAATCACAACTGCTTTCGGTAATTTACCATCAGCTTTCGCTTCTTTTAATGCTTTTTCTAAAGCAACAGGAGACATATTCCATGTATCGCGTTCACTATCGATAAATACAGGCGTTGCTTTTTCGTAGCAAATTGGATTTGCACTTGCAATAAATGTAAGAGAAGAACAGAAGACTGTGTCTCCTTCTTTAATATCTAACAATTTAATTGCTAAGTGAATCGCTGAAGTTCCAGAATTTAAAGCCGCACCTGAATGTCTTCCTACATAATTAGAAACTACTTCTTCAAATTTATCTACGTTAGGTCCGAGAGGAGCAACCCAATTTTGATCAAATGCTTCTTTAACATATTTTTGTTCATTTTCACCGATATGTGCAATTGATAAATGTAAACGTTTATTCATTATAATGCCCTCTTTCATTTATTACTATTTTATTTTGTACCAGTAAATGCTGGGACAGTAGCGTGCCCATCCTGACTTATATCTGATTGCTTAAAAACTTTTACAACCGTTAAGTATATGATGTATAAATCTAGTATAAAACTTTGATGGTCAACATACCATACATCCAAATCAAATTTTTCTTCCCAACTGATGTTATTACGACCATTCACTTGTGCCCACCCAGTTATTCCAGGTCGAACTTCCATTCGTCGTTTTTGGTGTTCATTATATAATGGTAAATATTGCATCAGTAATGGACGAGGTCCGACTAAGCTAATATCACCTTTTAACACATTAAACAATTGCGGTAATTCATCGATACTGAGTTTACGCAATGTTTTACCGAAATCAGTTAAACGTTCTGCATCAGGTAATAATTCACCATGTGCATCTCTCTCATCAGTCATTGTACGGAATTTATAAATCTCAAATGGCTCCCCGTCTTTACCAGGTCGTGTTTGCTTGAATAGTACGGGTGACCCAAGCTTTTTCTTAATCAGCACTGCAGAAGTTACGATGACAGGGCTAAGTAATACAAGTGCCGTCCCACTTACTGCAATATCAAATAGTCTTTTCATTTTCTATCTGCCTCTTTTCGAATTTCTTCATTAATGATATTGATTTGTTCTTTTTCTAAATCACTGATTGTATCAACTGGTTTTACACCACCGATACCATTAGCGATACCAATTACGCGTTTAGGAATATGAATACGGTCAACAATAACGTCTCCCTCTTTTCCAATAATACCACCAGATACAATATGGATACCATTAAAATCCTTTTCACCTTTAATATCAGTAAAGAAATTAGAATTATAAGATTGATCTATACCATTTAATAAGTCATTTGAAATTCGTACATCTAAACGCAATACATTAATATCTTTTAAATGTGCATTTTTAATAAATCCTTTAGAGAAATTACCGATGCCTCCGTCTATAGCAAGCGCACCATTCTTTAAGTATGGAATATATGAATCATCAATAACCTCGACTGCAGAAACCATCGTGCATAAAACATCGATTTGTTCATTATCCCAGGCATTAATCTTCTTACTGTATTTTGGCAGCATTTGATTAATCATGTTTACAAAATTATCTACTTTTTCTTTATTTCTTCCATGTAAATATACATTATAATTTCGCTCTGTTAATCGAATAGCAAGCTTTATTCCTATATTACCCGTACCTACGATTAGTACATTTGAGTTCTTATCTTTAATCGTTTTGTATATTAAAATATCAGCCGCTTCCATAGCTAAATCATTAGGTTTCATTTCACGCAAACGACTAATTTTAATATTTTCCTGAGCAATCGTTATAAAATCAATGTCTTGTTTTCTTTCAACATCTACATAAATATATTTTGCTGTACCATCGAATATTTGAATAACTTCCGTCGCAATCGTTGGATTAGCGATAGAAAAACTCATACATTTCTGACCATTTATATATTTATCAGGTAATCTAAGAAAATCGGAACTATGATTAGAAGTTGTCGCGAGAACAATTGAATCATAACTTTGTGTTTTAAACTCTTCTCTTAATTTTAAGAAATCCATAGGTCACCTCATCTTCTGTTTACAAACTGACTTTTATTTTTCCAAATTTCATGCTTTTCATCTATTTTTTTGCCCCAATTTTTCATATAGAAAATTTTTGCAAATACGAGCAAGATAAATAAATAGCCTGAAATTCTAAGACGTGAACCTGTTCCTAGATTATCATTTGTTATTCCAATAAATAAGAACCAGATTAAACTTTGAGTTAATAACATTTTATCGATATATTCTAATGATTTTCTATTTTTATAAATATAGAAGAAAATGATTGTCATAGGGATTGATTCTGTTAAGAATAATACAAGCGTACTAAAACCTCGAACTTGGAAAGGTAATGGTCCTAATGCGTTACTAATAAGACTGTATGCATAACTGAATAAAAAGAAAATATAATTCGGTTGGTCCAGTGAAATATTTAACTGACTTGCTCCAGCATATAGTTCTTGTCCATTTTTTCGATAGTTTAGGGCATCAGCTAAGCTTAATCCTACAAAAGGAATTTCAAAGTCTTTTAAAGCTGTATAGTAAATTCCAAGTAATACAAGAACAGTAATCACTACAAGTCCAGTATTTGTAGATTTATTTTTGCGATTAAAGAAGATAAATAATCCTGCCGCACCTAAAAATGATGCTGCCGCATAATCTCTATAACTAAATAATAGAAACATAGATAACATTATAGGTATTATTAATAGAACTTTTGCAATACTATTTGATTTTAGAAAAATCGCAAATAACCAAACCGTTAACAAGAAGAAATCAAATATCCAAATATCACGGATAATGGAAATGGTTGAAACATAAACGAAACTAATAAATAGTAACATCATCCCCAAAAACAAACTATAAAGATTCATTGCATGTCGACTACCAACTAATGTACGTATTAATAAATACGAAACAATCGCAAACAGTATAACACCTAAAAAGTTAAACATCTTTAAATAAAATACATATTCTGTATTAAAGAGCTTTAAAACATAGCCTAATACAAGAACATGCACTGAAGTAAGAATGGCATTACCACCATTCTTAATTTCAAGTGCATTTTCTAAATAGAATACTCCATCATCACTACCACCTAAAATGGGGATAGCGAGACCATGGTATCCAGTAGCTAAGCTCACATAATACAAAGCGATGGTTATTAAAAACATTATTGTAATAAACGCTGTAAAAATTACAGCAGTTCGTATTTGACTTTTTTCCATTGCTTGTACTCCTACTCACTTATTTTGTTCGGTTATCATTAAAATTTCTTATTAGCTTCACCGATCACAAGTGCCTTAACGTCTTCATCAGACATTGACATTAATCGATCAATATCTGCCATTAACGTATCATAGTCTTTAGGTACTGCACGACCAACATAAATTTTTTCATGAACTTGATCTTCAGAAACCTCATTTTCATTCAATAATTCTTCGTACATTTTCTCACCAGGTCTTAAACCAGTAAATTCAATACCTATATCCTCAATTGAATAGCCCGCAAGTTCAATAACATTTTTTGCTAAATCGACAATTTTAACTGGTTCTCCCATATCAAGTACAAACACTTCTCCACCTTCAGCTAGTACTCCTGCCTGGATAACTAATCTACTTGCTTCTGGAATCGTCATGAAATATCTTGTGATATCAGGATGTGTGACTGTTACAGGACCTCCATTTTCAATTTGCTTTTTAAATAATGGAATTACTGATCCACGACTACCTAAAACATTACCAAAACGAACAGCAACAAATTTAGTTTCAGATCGCTTGTCTAAATTTTGTACAACCATCTCTGCCCAACGTTTAGTCGCACCCATAATATTTGGTGGATTAACTGCTTTATCAGTTGACACCATTACAAATGTTTTAACGCCAAATGCATCACTCGCTTCAGCAATATTTTTTGTACCAAAAATATTATTTTTAATCGCTTCTTTTGGATTAGCTTCCATTAAGGGTACATGTTTATGTGCTGCAGCATGGAAAACGATGTCGGGACGATATCTCTCTACTATTTTAAACATTCTGTCACGATCCTGAATATCGGCAATAACAGGTACAAAATTAATATGACCGTCTTTAAAGCGATTTTTCATTTCCATTGTAATGTTATAGATACTATTCTCACCATGACCTACTAACAATACACGTTTCGGACCAAAGCTAGAAGCTTGTCTAACGATTTCAGAACCAATAGAACCTCCAGCACCAGTAATTAATATAGTTTTATTATTAATTTCATCACGAATACCGTCTGAATCTAATCTGACTGGGTCACGCCCGAGTAAATCTTCTAAATCTATATTTTTAAGATGCGCAACTTCTTTTTTACCTGTTAATACATCATCAATATTAGGCATTATTTGTACTTTCACGCCTGACTCAATACATATATCGTATAGTTCTTTTAATTTATATTGTGTCAAAGATGGAATCGCTAGAATTACTTTATCAATATTATATTTATCGATAGAAGCACGTAGATCATTTCTAGAACCCATCACTTTAACACCGTTAATTACTTGCTTATATTTATTAACATCATCATCTAAAAATAATACCGGCTTCATTTTCATAGAAGGTACATTTTCCATCTGGCGCGCGAGTGTTGTACCGCCTCGACCAGCACCAAAAATTAAAACACGCTCAAATTCTTCTGTGTTCTCATTATTCTTTTTGAAAACTCTAAAGAAAATACGAGTTGCACCAATAAAGACGATAAGACATAACCAAATGATAATTACTGCTCCAAAGATAATGTTATTCGTTTCTTTCATCAAAGTTAAAACAAAGTATGTTAGCACTGTGCCAACAAATACTGCTAAAGTTACTGCATAAACAATAGATAAAAGTTCTTTTACGCTTGCATATATCCATAATCTATTAAACAGGTTAAATAAAAAGGCAAATAAAAGATAGGCTAATAATATCGATACAGCTGTTACTACAAAGTATATATTTGGCTCAGGGGTCGATCCTTTAATAATTAACCAGGCAAGAAATACTGAACCAGTTACTATTAAGGTATCGATTAAGACGAGTAGTAACGTTTTGAAATTCTTATGCATACAAAAAATCCTCTCTATAACTAATTATTGATAAACATAATACTTATCTGTGTCATACTCATCATTGTTAAATACAATACCTAATAATTTAGAGTTTTCACTTACAGTTAATAAATCACATGCTTCTTTAACATTGGATTTATTATTTTCTTGTTTATCAATAACTAATACCATGCCATCTACTTTTGCTGAAATAATTTGTGAATCAGTTACAGATAAAACTGGAGGACTGTCAAAGATTATTAAATCATAGTACGTGCATAATTCATCTAGCATTATGTCTAGATTCTTTGAGTTTAATAACTCAGATGGATTTGGTGGGACAGGCCCAGCAGACATAATATCTAAGTTTTCTACCTCAGTTGGTTGAATAGTTTGTTTCAATGTGCTTTGTTCTGTGAGATATGTTGACAGTCCAACAGCATTTTTTACTCCAAACGTATTATGTACAGTCGGTTTACGCATATCTGCATCAATGAATAATACTTTTGTATTATTTTGCGCAAATACACAGGCAAGATTTGCTGAAACTGTTGACTTACCCTCTTGTTGTACAGAAGATGTTATAAGTAACTTTTGTAATTGGCTACCTGGTGTCGAAAATGAAATGTTTGTTCGTAAAGTTCGGAATTGCTCTGACACAGGCGATTTAGGATCTTCTAAAGTGATTAATTTTCTAGCTTTTTCCGTTCTATTTTTTATCTTACTTTTACTTTTCTTGAACATAATAAAACTCCTTTGTCATTCAATGATTATTTGATATATGGAATGTTACCGATTACTGAAACGCCAATTTCACGTTCGACTTGCTCTGAAGTTTTAAGAGATACATCCATTAAAGTTTTAGCTAAAACATAGAATAGACTTAATAACAGACCTAAAGCTGCTCCAATACCGATATTGATTAATGGCGTAGGTTCTACTGGTTTTGCATTACGAATCACACGTGCTTTAGAAGCCACTTTTAAGTTATTTAAATCTAATGAATTTTTTTCTACCATTGTCTTCGTAATTTCATTTGCAATATCAACAGCACGTTTTTGTGAAGGATTCTCAACTGTAATCGTTAATAATGTCGAGTTTTGAACAGCTGTTGCATCGATATCTTTTGCTAAATCTTCTGGTAATACATTAAGATTTAACTTATCAATTACAGGTAAAAGTGTGTCTGGTAATTTTGCAATACTTGCATATGTAGTAATAGATTGTAAGTTTGTTTGTAAATCTACAGCATCATTACTCTTGCTTGTACGCGTTTCTTGATTTACAAGTAAAGTAGCTTCTGACTTGTACACTGGTGTTAGTAGAAAATAAGAAATTGCTGCAGCAATTAAAGCAAATAAAATCGTAACACCGATAATAAATTTCCAACCTTTCTTTAATGCCTCAAAAATTTGAGTGAAATTCATGGTATCTTGCATTTTGTTACCTCCAAAAAGTTCTAATTAATTTTATAATCAATTTATTTTACCATAAGAAATTTATGTTTTTACTACATTTTAGAAATTTTGTTTATAAAATGTGTATTTTAAAATGAATTTACTAAAATTTTGAGTGATATTTACAAAGAATTTACACTTAGATATTTATCGCTAATTACCCAAATTATTTTCAGTTGCATTAATTACTAATCGATTTAAATATTTATGAGATACGATAAATACAATGATTGCCATTGTAAATTCAGAAATAAGTGTAGCAAATATAGCACCTTCAACTTTAAATATTGGAATTAATATAATATTTGCAATTAGATTGATAATTGCAATGCTTGCATTGATTCTCATCATTTTATAGACCATATGTTGCGTTGAAAGTATTGTGCCATTTACAGCAGTAGCAAATTTAAATAGTATCGCAAGACTTAATAGTTGAAGATAAAACACTGAATCTAAATATTTTTCACCCGCAGTGAACAATATTAAATACTTCGCTGTGAACCATATAAATACAATCCCTATTAAACCAAGTATAAATAATATAATCGAACTTCTTTTGTTAAATCTTTTTAATTGTACAGGATCATGTGTTGCCCAGACATGTATTCGTGTATAAAAAATACGTCTAAATATCAAGTCAGGAAACATAAACGCAAGTTGTATTATCGCAAATGCAGCATTGTATTCACCTACCGCTACTTTTCCAACTAAAAATGATAATAACAATACATTGCTTTGATAATAAATAAAATAAAATATACCTATCAAGCCAAACGGATAAGTTTCCTTAAATGTTTCTAAAACCGTAGCATCCTCTGGAATCTTGGCATCTTGTAGTACAGGCACTTTTATTTCGCGAGTATATAGCTTTCTAACTACACGCCAAAAAGGAAAAATAGCAAGTATAGAAAGAATCACAATATACCATCCTAGTGCAATAACATCTTTGAATGTTAATACTGATAATACAGCTGCAAAAAAGCGCACAAAGTATAATAAGAAGTTGCTTAATGAAACTGCTTTAAAATTTTCTTCGATTTGGTTGATTGAATTGTTTATGGCATATATACCTTGCAAGAAAATATTCGGTACAATTAATAAAAGAAAGTACTTTGTTTCAAAATCATACATTGGTGAGAATACAACTATTAAAAGTATTAATAAGGTGATTGTAAAGCTAATAGTAAATAATGAAATACATGCATTCACATAACGATACGCTCTTCTGCCTTCTACAGCGAAACTTTTTACAATAAAATCTGCTACACCAAAACCGATTATCACTGATAATATATTAATAAAAGTTAGACCAATTCCAAAAATACCGTAATCTTCTTTAGCAAGATTACGTGCAAGGAGAATGTTCATGAGTAACCCCATAATAGCACCCATACCAGTGCCTAAAAACATCCAAACAAAATTCATTTTTTTCATCTAGAAAAAACTCCAATCACGTGCATCTTAATTAAGATATGCCTGTTCATAATCCTTCATTACAGAATCTAAAGTGAAAGATTCAACCTTTTCCTTACTTTTATCGCCCATATTTTTACGTAGATTATCATCCTTTAATAATTTAACAAATGCATAAGTTAAACTTTCATCATTTCCTTTTTCTACGATATAACCATTTTCATTATCATCTACTAAATCTACTAAACCACGTGTATCTGTTACAACACATGGCAAACATTGTGCCATACCCTCCATAATACTTTTAGGTAAGCCTTCACGATGACTTAATAAGGTCATAACATCAGAAATTTGTAATAAGTTAGGAACATCACTTCTGAACCCTAAGAAATGTACATCTTTTAAATGATTATCAGTTTTATACTCTTCATATAATTCCAGATTAGGTCCAATACCTGCAAATAATAATACTGCTTCTGGAACTGCTTCTTTGATTTTATTCCAATTTTGTAATATAAACATTTGATTTTTATTGTCATTCATTTCAGCAACACAAATTATCACTTTGTCTGCTGATGACAAACCTAATTCAGTTCTCAAATTTATTTTTTCATCATCTGTTAATTGTGGGTGATCAATTTCAACACCTACACCTTTAATATGTATTAAATTGTCATTAGAAAACCCTAATCGTTTAGCTGTCACAGTATCTTCATTATTAGTAGTAATTAATAAATCAGTTTTTGCAGCGGTCATTTTTTCTAAAGGGAAATACAACAACCAGTTCATAAGCGGCGCATCTTTAAAGAAATGAAATCCATGAGCAGTATAAATCATCTTACCTTTCATATGCGCAGGTTTTGCTAAACGGGTTAAGAATGCTGCTATTGGTGTATGCACGTGAACAATATCAAAATCTTCATTTTTCATCGTTTCTTTTAAAATTTGATAACTTTTCAAATTATCAGTGGAAAGCGGATTACGATTTATTGGTACCTCAATAGTATGTACACCAATCTGATCTAACTGTTCTTTATGCCCACCATAATCTTCATTGGCTATAGCATAAACTTCATAACCTCTCTCCATCAACATTTTCATATACGGCGTATGAAACGCAGTAAAATGACGAAATACATTCGCTGAAAATAGTACCTTTTTCATTTTAATCCCTCATTTATTAAAGTTTTATCAATATCACTATGTATTACTTGCCATTAATTTTTCTATAGAAAGGTAAAACGATACTAAACAATTTAATAGTATTTTTAATACCTATACCACTTATCAATAAATTTATACGTTTCGTTAATTTAGTATATGTATATTGACGCAAATAATCATGAGATTTTAATTCGGCTATTAAATGATTTCGCTCATTTCTACTAAGCAGTGCACCATAAATGAAAGCAATAAAATATTTATTAGCTATATTGCACTTCAATTTAAATTCAGTGTTTTCATTCAATTTAATATCATACTTTTCAAATAAACCATCAACGATTTTTGAAGCATATAGCGGATCAACTATATTTTTGTAACTCATCGTTGCGGTAATTTGACCAGCACGTTGCTGACGATATTCTAATACCGCTTCATCAAAGTAAGCAACTGAATCTGCTAAAGCAAATACAATCGGTGTCCACATCATATCTTCGTAATTTTTATTTTTGATAAAATAAAGCGCATTATCTTTAATTAATTTTGTTTTTACAAAAAATGGCCATGCATACCAGTTAAACATTAATTCCTTATCTAAAATCATCTCTAAAGCTTGCTTTCCAGTTAACCCTTTAAATTCTTCTGGAACAAACGGCCTTTTTTCACGTTCATGTTTATCATCGCGCATATAAAAGTAATTAAAATCAAATAGTACGACATCTGGTTGATTATTTTGTTCAATAAATTTAAAAATATCATCAAAAAATACTTTTGAATAAAAATCATCTGAATCAAGCATTACAATGTATTCGCCTTGTGCTGCGCGAATACCTGTATTTCTAGCAGCGGCTATTCCGCCATTGGGCTGACTAATAATTTTTATGTTTGAGTGATTCTTTTTATAATCTTCTGCAATACGTAAAGAATTGTCCGGAGAATCATCATTTACAATAATCATTTCATATAAATTAGGATCTACGTCTTGTTTAAGTATACTTTCAATACATTCAGGTAAATATTGTTCAACATTATAAACTGGCATAACTATACTTAGTTTCATAAAAGGCTCCTTATAAATTCTTTATTACTTTAGCAGGTACTCCGACAGCGATCACATTCGACTGAATATCTTTTACGACACTTGCGCCGCTACCGACCGTAACCCAATCTCCAACAGTTATCATTGGATTCACTACAGCTGACGCACCGATTTGCGTACCTTCTCCAATCGTTACAGCACCAGTTAACGTCGCATTTGGAGAAATATGAGCATAATTTTTAACTACACAATCATGTTCAACGATTGCTCCACTGTTAATGATTACCTGTTTATATATTTTTGCTTCAGCATTTATTATTGCGCCAGGCATAACTAAAGTACCATTACCTATTTGGGCACTTTTAGATACAATCGCAAGCGGAGAGAGTAATTGAGCAAACATTTCATCTGTTAAGTTTTCTCTTTCAATAATTAATTTACGAACTTTATTATTTCCAATACCGAAGAAAAGCAATGCGTTTGTTTCTTTTACCATTTCAGAGATGTGATGTGTCTTGCCATATAACACACCATTTTTTTCAAACCTTTTCTCAAAAGCATCATCAACGATACCTACTACTGTATAGCCTAAGTGAGCAGCTACTTCCGAAACAACCTTTTTATGTCCGCTATTTCCAATAATGATTAACTTCATTACTTTTGTTTCCTTTTGTGATTTTCATAAACTGCTTTAATAAATGGAATCAATTCAGCTTTATCAAATAATGTATGCCATTCAAAATGACTTAAATCAGGTGTAACAAAATCGAATTTTTCTAATGCGTCTCGATTTAAATTTGATAAATCACCATTTAATTTGTAAAAACGAGCATTATTTTCTTTCTCAAATTCATTCACCCATTCATAACTCGTTGATACTACTTTTAAATTTAAAGCACAATATTCAAGTAATTTCGTGGAAGTTTGTTTGTTAAACGGAAATACATCAGGAATATAATTCATACCATAGCGCGCTTTCGCTGCTGTTAAAGGTAGTTCTTCGTATGGTACACGGCCAATGAAATGAACATTCGGCAACTGACCATAATCTTTTTCCAGATTCGGATCAGGTGTTCCGATTAAAATAATTGAAAGGTCACTATTTTTCTTAAACATTTCCAGCATCTTATTCAGTTCGCGAGAAGGATCCATCGTACCTATGTATACAAAATCATATTCTTTTTCTACATCATTTTGCAGAAAGTATTGCTTGTTAATCCCCATATCTCTATATATAAAAGGTTGATTATCCTTAAAATTAAAAACTTGATGCACTTTTTTATTCTGGAAAATACGACCATCAGGTTTTACATTCAATAATTTTTTTAGAAAGTCTTTTATTTTTGCATTTTTTCCTACTGTTATCGTGTTGTATTCATGAATCAAAGCTTGTTTGTTATTACGTTTTCGGTCTAGTCCCATGACTTTCCAAACAATATCGTATGCTTCCGTAATTTGAGCAGCATCTTCTACAACATCTACCAAAAACTCTCCAGATTCATTTAAATAAGAAGCATAAGCACCGATTTCTGGCATATACGCTTTACCTTCATGCAAGATAGCAATTTTTATCACAAGTTAATCCTCCACACATTAGTTTTAAACTTAATTTATTATAGCATTATTTACATAGATATACATCAGAATTCCAATAAAATGGAACTTATGTTATATTGATATACAAGATATAAAAGGAGGCATATTATGCGCAAACAACTTAAAAATCTTTCAATTCTATTTCTGTCGTCTACATTATTTCTTACTGCATGTGGTGGGGATAATAATGAAGAAAAAGCAATAGAAAAAGCAAAAAAAGAAGCACAAATCGCAAAAGACAAATTAAAAGAAAAAGAAGAAGAATTAAAAGCTGAAAAAGAGAAAAATAACAAAAATACTTCTACCGAAGAAAAAACAAACGAAACTGTTACTACTGAAAGTGCACAAACTGAAACTAACGACGAACAAACACCGGAAGAAATAAAAACTTCAGTGGCAAATCGGGATGAAGCAATACAAAATGCTGTATCAACACGAAATAATGCATTACAAGCTGCTTTATCTGAAAGAAATGCAACATACCAAAAAGCTGACGCATTATTAAATAGTAGTTCCAATGCAGATGCTGTAAGACAGCATGAAGGTATGCGTGCAGAAGCTGACCGTATTTATGAGAATAAAGTAATTGAAATCAATCGTAATTATTATGGTCAAGTAAATGAAGCATATCGCCAATTTAAAGGTCAAATGAATGAAGTAATTAACCAAAACTCATAAAAAACAGAAACAGCATCGCTGTTTCTGTTTTTTTACCGATTATAAATTCTGGATATTTCCATAGTTATAGTATTGTACTTCTTTAAATTCATTAGGAACAACGTTTTTCGTATCAAAGATTACCTTATCTTTCATCGCTTTGAAATCTTCATCTTTTAATACTTTAAATTCAGAATGATCACTTAATACCAATACTAATGAACTGCCTTCTAAAGCTTTATCGATATCTTTTTCAACCCAATCTAATTGAACATGTGGATCAAATGCAGATACTTCTAAATCTTTTTCCGCATTAAGCATTTCATAAATGTCAAATGCTGGTGATTCACGAATATCATCTACATCACCTTTATATGTTAATCCGAAAACAGTAACTTTGTTACCGCCAACTTTAGCTAATGCTTTTTTTGCATATTCAACTACATATTCTGGCATAGAAACATTGATATCACGTGCTAATTTAATCAATTTAGACTCTTCTGGTGCTTCAGCAATAATAAAGTAAGGGTCAACTGCTAAACAATGTCCACCAACACCTGGTCCTGGTGTATGTAAATTAACACGAGGGTGTTTATTTGCCATAGCGATAACCTCATGAACGTTAATATCTAGCCTGTTACATATCTTAGCTAATTCATTAGCTAATGCAATGTTAACATCACGATATGTATTCTCCATTAACTTAGACATTTCAGCAGTTTTAGCTTGTGTTTCAATCATTTCACCTTTTACAAAAATACCATATACTTTTTTACCAGCTTCAACACATGCCGGTGTAATACCACCGATAATACGGTTGTTGTAGATTAATTCTTGCATGATTTGGCCAGGTAATACTCGTTCCGGACAATGCACGAGATAAATATCTTCACCGATCACAAAACCTTTTGATTCTAAATACGGTTTTACAAAGTCATCCATCGTACGTGGTGCAATGGTAGATTCGACAATCACTGTATCACCTTTTTTAAGTAAAGGTACGATACTTTCAACACCTGCCATAACGATTGAATTGTCACAAGACTTATGTTCATCATCGTTGTTTGGTGTAGGCACTGCTATAATATAAACATCCGCTTCTTCAGGTTTAGTTGCAGCTCTGAATTTCCCGCTTGAAAGTACTTCATCTAAAGCTTCCTGAAGACCTGGTTCTTCGATATGAATTTGACCATTATTTAATTTATCCACTGCTTCTTGTTTAATATCTACTCCTAATACATCTACCCCATGTTTAGCGAACATAATAGAAGTGGGTAAACCTATGTAGCCTAATCCGATTGTTGTTAATTTCAAAATAAACACCTATCCTTTAGCTTACGCGCTGCGTATATTTTTCATATATTTACTGTGTAAGAAATTGAGAAGTTCTATAAGGTAAATATACTTTTCCAAACTTATGTTACATCATTATAGCTATAAATGCTACAATAATCTACTTAAATGGCTCTATATATATTATATACATTCCATTAAAATTACATATTTTAAAAAAATTAAAATCAACCTATTAATAATAAAAAAGATGGCACATATGTCCATCTTAAATCAGTTTATTTCATATATAATGTGCCTGCTTTAATCCAGGAAGAGGTCGTAGTAGGTTTATGATAAATAATTTCAATTTCATATAATTTATTAGATAATAACTTATATCCATTACTTAAATCTACAATATCAATTAACTGTTCTTGATTGCCATCACTTATCTTAACACTAATATAATTTTTCCCTTTCGGATTTGTATATGTTGAGAACAATAAACCATCTTCTTCTCGTTTTATATCAACTTTATATTTTAATTTTTGAGTATCTTTTAAATTTACTTTTGGAATTAAAACATACATTTCCTCATCTAAATCAAAATCCATATTTGTTTCATTTATAATACCACCATGTGCTGCAATTGTATGTAATATCTCATTACGTTCATAATCATATAATGTACCACTACCATTATCTTCAAAAAAGTTTAATATTGGCCAATACGTATTTATTAGATCTTTATGGAATAAATTATACATTCTGATTTCATGTGGTAAGTGCAGTAATAAATTTAATGTCTTTCTATCATTTAAGTAATTGAAAAAATCCATCACTCTATCTGTCTCTTTCACTAATTGATTATGCCAATTTCCCATTCTTGAATCTATGTGAATGATATCGAGTAATTCAATAATATTATTTGTTTCAATATTAGTTTGTGTTCTTTCAAAATATTCGTGAGTTAACTGAATCGCTTTTTCAAAACTTATATCCTGTAATTGCTTATGATGGATATGTTCATAAATATCTTGAAAAGATAAATTTTTATGTAAGTATTCTTTAGGATAATCAAATTTTGCATTTGAAAATATAACACTTCTAAACTGAAATACATCTTCTACTTCTTTCGCGTATTTCTTTTCAAATTTTTCAGCTATTGGATGATTAAACGTAGTTCCTGTCCATTCAAACATGTCTTTTGAATATTCCTCATCAACATCATTTACATTAAATTCTATGAATTCATGATCTATATTTATATTTTTGATTAAACGATTGACAATCATCTTGTCATTTTTATAAATTTGTCTTGCACGTTTATCTTGAATTCCATAAATATCTTTCATATAAGTGAAAGTATTAATTCTATTACCAAGGGATTTTGATAATGCTAAAGTACATTTTGAATCAATGCCACCTGTGATACCTACTAATAATTTATTATCCCTTTCACTTAATGATGCATTTAAATTTTTAACATGTTTCTTCATTTCCGATAATATTTCTTGATATCGATGGTGAATTAAGTCTGGATTAGGAAAAATCCTTTCAGTCCCACTGCCCAATGTTAGTTTTAACGAAGGGACAAGTTT
>CABFOD010000362.1_pt1 | contig 17236 bp, 17 predicted proteins | sample 3521941 | NCBI WGS metagenome assembly CABFOD01 (sample SAMEA5312449, study PRJEB27640) | indoor metagenome | biome: indoor environment; feature: uncontrolled; material: polymer tiles stone | place: Germany | collected 2014-07-07
ATCTGAAACAGATAATGCCATTGATGATCCAATCATTGCCGCCATTTCAGGTGAACAATTTGGGTCAACACTCATCACGATAGAAATAACTTGAACGTCATGTCTATAACCTTTTGGAAATAGTGGTCTAATTGGTCTATCAATTAATCGACTTGTTAAAGTAGCATCCTCACCCGGTCTACCTTCACGTTTATTAAATCCACCAGGTATTTTACCTGCTGCATACATTTTTTCTTCATAATTTACCATTAATGGGAAAAAGTCTACGTTTCTAGGTTCTTTAGATGCAGTTGCTGTTGATAATACAACTGTATCCCCATATCTTACTAATACTGCACCATTAGCTTGTTTTGCTAATTGGCCCGTTTCAATTATTAATGGACTGCCTGCCCATTCTGTCTTAAAGACTTTTTTCTCTTGAGACATTTATGAATCTCCTCTCATACAATTAATCTCTTATATCATACCATTTTATACTTATGTTTTATATTTATTTATAAAAAAATCGAAAGAAATCTGATCGATTCCCTTCGATTGATATTGTGATTAGCGACGTAAGCCAAGTGATTTGATTAAATCACGGTAACGTTGAACATCATTATCACGTAAATATGTTAATAAATGTTTACGACGACCAACCATTTTTAATAATCCACGACGTGAATGATGGTCTTTTTTATGAGTACGTAAATGTTCGTTTAAAGCAGTAATTTCTGCTGTTAAAACTGCGATTTGTACTTCTGAAGAACCAGTATCAGTTTCGTGTACGCGGTATTGTTCGATTAGTTCGTTTTTTTTCTCTTGTGAAATTGCCATAGTCAATTTCCTCCTATAATTGTATTCACCATAAACCTGAGCGCATCGTCGGAGTGTCGATTAGCCAAGGATTAGGCACTCAAGCCATTATACATAAAACCACACTATCTTTCAAGTGATAATAATGCTTTCGCTTCTTCTTTATCTTTTGTTATTTGACTAACGAGCGCATCAATTCCATCAAACTTTTGTTCTGGTCTAATAAAGTGATGCCAATATACTTCGACACGTTCTCCATAAATACTTTCCTCAAAATCAAATATATTTACTTCAATGCTAATTTGAGAAACAGATGGATCATGGAATGTCGGTTTAACGCCAACGTTACAAACACCGTTATACGTTTTATCACGAGATTTGATGAGCAATGTTACAGCGTAAACACCTTTTCTAGGTAGTACGTATTCATCTACCGGTTCAACATTAGCTGTTGGAAATCCGATTGTTCTGCCTCTTTTTTCGCCTTGTACGACCATACCTTTAATAACGTAAGGTCTACCTAATGCTAAATTACAAGCTTCAATTTCTCCAAGTTCTAATGAAGCTCTTATATCAGTAGTAGATATTTTATCATCATCTTGCAATGTTTGTTTCGAAACAACATGTACACTGAAAGGATAATCATGCTCTTGAAGAGAAGACATATTCCCTTTTCCGTATTTACCAAAGCTAAAATCGTATCCTGCAATAACTGCTTTCACATGATTTTGTATAAAATATTGATTTATAAAATCATCCGCAGAAACATTTGCAAATGTTGAAGAAAAGTTTACGACGAAACAATAGTCTACGCCTAACTTTTCAATCGCTTCTACTTTATCAGCTATAGGCGTTAAATATGTCGTTCGTTTCTTCTCAGGATTCAACACCACTGAAGGATGTGGGTCAAATGTCATGACCGCTTTCTTCAAATGTTGATCTTTAGCTACTTCAATCATTTTTTGAAGTACTTTTTGATGACCTAAATGTATACCATCAAAAAATCCAATAGCTAAAGCAATATTTTCATTTACGAATTGTGTTGATTTTATTGGGTGTGTAATTTCTATAACTTCCATCAAAATACTCCTTTAAAGAAAAACTTTTTTCGGTTTATATAGTGCATTATTTTTTTCATATGTATCCATTATTGCTATCGCTTTATCTCCATACCAAACTACGAATATGCCTTCAAATTGATGATCAGCAATTAACTGTTTTTCTATTTTTTGTCCGTTCTGTATTCTTTTAACAATCTCTTCATCATTAATCGTCGTTTTTTCTAAACCATTCAATCCATATTCTAATGGAAGTAGCACATCTTGTAACTTATCTTGCTCAACTATTTGTCTTAATTCATCCAATTTTATGGCCTGTTCTAGAGAAAAACCACCGCTTTTCAATCTAATTAAATGAGACATATGTGCTGGAAATCCAAGTAACTCTCCTATTTGCGTTGCTAACGTTCTTATATATGTCCCTTTACCACATTCAACTTCAATTTCAAATTTACAAGTTTGATTGTCGTATGATATTTCAGAAATTAGTTCGATACTGTTAATAAAAACTTTGCGAACTGGTCTTTCAACTTCAATATTTTGACGAGCATATTCATATAATTTTTTTCCGTTTACTTTTACTGCAGAATACATAGGCGGTATTTGTTCAATTTCGCCTTCTAATTTATTGATTGTAGAACATATATCATCAGTGCTCCAAATATTTTCATTTACATTTTTCTCTTCTACAATATCTCCAGTTTGATCTTCGGTAGTCGTACTTACACCGATTGTAACTTCAGCTTTATATGTTTTACCACTTTCCATCACGTAGTCACTTACACGCGTCGCTTTGCCAATACAAATTGGTAATACACCGCTCACTTCAGGATCTAACGTTCCAGTATGACCGACTTTTTTAGTTTTTAATATTTTACGAAGTTTAAACACAACATCATGACTCGTCATGCCTACTTCTTTATGAATTGCTAATATGCCATCCAAATTTACGACCTCCAAAAACATGCTTATATTCATTACAAGTTTACATTAAAACTCAAATAAAAAGAAGAAATAACTGATAATCCATATTAATCATCATCAACTTCGTCGTCATCGTAGTCGTCATCATCTTCATAATAATACTGTTCTTTATTGGCATAACCTTCATTATAGTCAGTTTGAGGTTGTTCGATATTAAACCAAGATACTGAATTTACTTTTCCATTTAACGAGTTAACAGAAACGACTGCACCTTCATCTTGATCTACATGCTGAGTGACTGTATATGTCGCTGGCTTAGAATTGTCATTTTTCTTAATGTCTACGAATGTGCCACCAACTTCATTCATCACAATTTGTTTGGCTCTTTTTTCAGTAATAATTGTTTTGTTCTTGTTTTCTTTTTTAGATTTCTGTTTTGTTTTAGGCTGTTGTTTTGTAGGTTGTTTAGATGTTGATTGAGATGTAACATTTTTAATTGTTTCTTTTCTTCGGTCAATTTCCAAACTATATTTTTTATCTTTATCTTTAATCTCTACATAAAACAAGCGATTATCTTTTGATTGCGTTAATTTAGAAATATCCCCTTTATATCTCTCTGATACTAATGTTTTAGCTGAATTTTTATCCATCAACTGTTCTGTTGACCTGATATAAATAATAGCAATTAAAGCTATTAGTAGTATTGCCATCATAACGATAAGAAAAGGTTTAATTAATTTTTTCATATTTTCACACCTTTCTCACTTTTAAAATGAATTCTGTTCCGGTGCCTTCTTTACTTTTAACTTGTATATCAATTTGGTTTTTGGATGCAAGTTCTTTCGCTATTGATAAACCTAATCCCGATCCTCCAGACTGTCGAGATCTCGCTTTATCTATTCTATAAAATCTCGTGAATATTTTTTCAATATCTTCTTCACGTATACCAGGACCATAATCTTTAATTTTAATTTCTATATGTTCTACTTTATTTATTAATGCTAAATCAATTTCTGATTGGCTATATTTATATGCATTATCTAAAAAAATCGTTATTAACTGATCAAAACTATCTTTATTGATTTTACCAATCAAAACATCTTCTGTTGTGTGTACATTAATTTTTCTTTTATATACTTGTGAAAGTTTTTTAGTTAAAATCGAAACTTGTGCAACAATATCCACTTTTGAAAACTTAATATCATGAAAAGTTCGTTCTATTTTAGCCAAATCTAACATTTGCTCAGTTAAATATTTTAACCTTTTGGCTTCTTCATTAATCGTATCAATACCTTCATCTAATAAATCAGGTCTCGTTTTACCAAACCTTTTTAACATTTCGCTATAAGAAGTCATAACTGTTATTGGTGTTTTTAATTCATGAGATGCATTAAGTATAAATGCTTGTTGTTTTTCATCATGATCTTTTAAATTGAGCATCATGTCATTAAATGTATTTGAAAGTTCTTTCAACTCTTTCGTATCATTATTATTTATATCTATTTTACTGTAATGTTTTGTTTCTCTCGTTTTATTCATTTGTTCAATGAGCTCATTGATTGGTTTCAAAATAATTTGCGTAATGATTCGATTCAACAGAAATATCACGATTAAAATAATGAATGTTGAAACAATTAATATCCACTTTAAGATAGCAAAAGTCTCGTACTTAAAATCAATATTTTCAAATATTTGGAGATTACTCACTTCACCATTTTTCCAAATAATCGGTAAAGATACCATCGCAAAATGGTTACCATTTTTATCGACGACTTTTTTATATTGTTCATTTTTATATGATTCTGCTAAATTTTTATATTTAATATCTGTTGATATTTGAACGACACTTTTATTTTTTTGATTTACTACTGTGATATATCCATCTGAAAGCAAATAAGATTGCAAGACTGCCTCTGTGTTAACATCGGTATCTGAAGTGTTTTGCAACTCTTTCATAATATTAATCCCTCTGCTTTCGAGTTGGGTAACTTCAGAGTCGAGCGAAACCTTTTGATAAACAAAGTAAACAAATAAATTTATGCAAATAACAACAATGACTATCATGACTGTAGTATAGAGTTGAATTTTAGTTCCGAGTTTCATAGATTCAATCCTTTATCATATATCCAATACCTCTAACGCTAGATATCAAGGATATGTCATTTTGATCTAGTTTTTTTCTTAAATATCTAACATAAACATCAATGACATTTGTGTCACCATAATATTCGTATCCCCATACCGCTTCAATAATTTGTTCTCTCGTTAAGGCTTGGTTTTTATTCTCAATAAAATATAACAATAAATCATACTCTTTCTGTGTTAAGTTAATTAATGTTTGATTTATATATACTTCGCGACTTAGTGGATGAATAACCAAATGTTTAAAGTGAATTTCACTATTGTTCTCGTCTGACACTTCATTATTTTGTTTTAAATGAACTCTAATTCTAGCGAGGAGTTCTTCTATTTCAAATGGTTTAGTCATATAATCATTTGCACCAGAATCTAAACCACTTACTTTATCCATCACTGCATCCCTTGCAGTTAACATAATAATTTTAATGTTATCATCTACTTCACGAATTCTTCTTAGCACTTCTAATCCATTTAATTCAGGAATCATGACATCTAACAAGACTAAATCAAAGTCATTTGATTCAAATAAATCTAAAGCTTGCCTACCTGTATGTGCGATACTAATTTCGTAATTTGCATACTCTAACTCCAACTGTATAACTCTTGCTATTTTCACTTCATCTTCTACTATTAATATTTTTTCCATTTCATTGCTCCTTACCTAAGCGACAGACCCGTATATTGCCACCAAAAATAATAACATGCGATCATTATCAACATATATATAGGCATCAAAATACTACTAACTTTCGCTAAATCTTTATTTTTAAAAGGCTTCTTATCTTGTTCGTAAAATAGCAGCAATGCTTTTGAACTCACTGGAAAAGTAACACAATAATTCGTTCCCATTAAAGTTATAAAAACAACTGCAACTGGATTTAAATTAAACATATCACTAAACAATAAAAATAATGGAACAAAAACGACAGCTCTTGTTGTATGACTTGTCACATATAAATGTGATGTTACTGTTATTATAACAATGATCAATAATATAACTTGTACATTTATATTTTCAAATTGCGATAAGTAACCAAATAAATTTTCTTGTATATATTGAATAACCTTATATGAAACAAGTAGTTCGCCAAGTGCCGTTGCCCCAGCTACAAAGAATATTAGACTCCAAGAGACACTTTGTAATCCTTGTTTCCATGAGATGACACCTACATTAGGGGTCATCATAACGATACTCATAGCAATCGTAATAAAAGCAATATCAAACCCGTGTATAGATTCTGTTATCCATAAACTAATCGTAATCAATAAATATAGCAAAGTCTTTTGTTCTTTCACACTTAATGGTGAGCGTGTTCTTTTTACATTATTTAAAATGGGTTGATCATTGATGTCATTTTTAATAAAAAACATTTTCTTTATAACAATTAAACTTATCAATCCCATAATGATACCGAATGGACTACCCCATATAAGAAAGTCTACATAAGAGATGGTTTCATTCGTCTGACCTTTTAACAACCCAATCCCAACAATATGACTACCAGCACCAATTAGTGTGAGATTGGCACCCATTAAAATAAGCACGGGTATCAGCAATGCAAAATATTTTTGATTGGACTGAAACCTAGTAGAAAATGCTTTATAAATAGGCAACATTGATGCGGCTCTCCCTGATGTAGAAGGTACCAATATAGATATTAATTGAACAATCATAAATAGAAATAAATTCATTTTATTTTCTGTATGACATTTATCACCTATCCAATGAATTAGTCTATCTAGCAAACCACTTATCTCAACTGCTGCGCTAATCATAAACGCACCAATCATGAGCCAAACAACTTGCTCATTTAACGATTCAAACAATACTTTTTCCGGGATGCCTAGCACAATCCCTATGACTAATGCTATAAATGCAGATAACCCTGCAGGCATATTCGTTAACAAAAATAAACCTAAAGATAATACAAATACAATTAAACTGAGCTGCCCTAAATAAGGTAAATCAGTATATAAGAATACAACGATAGAAAATACAAAATATAAACACAGATATATTAATTGTTTATTGGTCATTGAACAACATCTTTTGTAACATACATTTGATTGCCTAAATTTATGCCAATCATAATGTGTCTCAGTGCATTTTCAGAACAATTTTCTAACCATTTATCTGCGTCTAAAATTGAATTTTCTAATGTCGTTGGTTCTGGAATAATGCTACTATAAGCATCAATGCCACTTTGATAATTTATCTTTGCGTTATGACCTATCGTACCTGCAAAAGCGATAACAGGTTTTTCGTGTATTTTAGCGATTCTTGCAACTTCTGATGGGATTTTTCCATTCGGTGTTTGAAAGTCGATACAACCTTCAGCAGTAATTACTAAATCTGCATTTTTTATGGCATCAGAAATTTCAATATATTTCATGATAATTTCAAATCTAGGGTGTAAACGTGCATTAAGAAATCCATGCAACCCAGCACCTAAACCACCAGACGCACCCCCGCCATTCATTAAAGAAACATCCTCTTTTTTAAAGCTTTTTATAAGTCTTGCAAGGTGTTCTAGATTATTAGACAACTGCTCAACATTTTCGGAAGATGCACCTTTTTGCGGACCATACACTCTTGCTACACCTTTCTTGCCACATAACAAATTCGTCCAATTTACTGCTACATCTATATCTACTAAGTGAACTCTAGCGTCCATATATCTCATATCAACACCATGAATTCGGTCAATTTCACCTCCACCATTTACAAATATTTCTACACCGTTTATATTCAAGAATTTCACACCTAATGCTTGAGCCATCCCTACGCCACCATCAGATGTACCTGAATCTCCACATCCGATTAAAATGCGTTCTGCACCAATATCTAATGCTTTAATAATTGTTTCACCTACGCCAAAAGTAGTTGTATTTAATGGGTTTCTCATATTCTGAGGGACATGTCTTAACCCTGCAATTGCTGCCATTTCGATCACAGCTGTCTTAACGCCATTTTCTTCAAATACACCAAAGAAAGATTCAATAGGCTTACCAACTGGTCCCATCACGTGAGTCTTAACTTTTTTTCCTTCTTTCAATTTTGTAATCGTGTCTACAAAGCCTTCACCACCATCTACCATCGGAATAGTCGTAACTTGATGGTCAGGATTAACCTTTTTTATACCTCTAGCAATTGATTGCCCTACTTCCTCTGCACTTAAACTTTCTTTAAAACCTGAAGGTACAACGACAATTCTCATATTTATTTCCTCCTTATTTATTCTTTGCTTTTTTTAACTTAACTACACTGTACCTTTGCAAAGTTCACAAATAATTAGAGAAAAATTAAAACTTGATTAAAAAGAAAAAACACCTGATAAATTCACTTAAACAGTGAAAATATCAGGTGTTTTTTTAAATATATAATCATAAAGCTTTATTCTTTGCGATTTAAATCTTGAATCATGCGTTCAATTTTATTACCATAATCAATTGATTCATCATATTCAAAATGTAATTCAGGTAATATGCGTAATTGCATACGGTTTCCAAGCTCAGATTTAATGAAACCTTTTGCTTTTTCTAAACCTTTAAATGTATCTTCTTTTTCTTTATCTGTTCCTAAAACTGTTAAATAAACTTTAGCGTGAGATAAATCACCAGGAAGTTCTACATCTGTAATTGTTAAAAATCCAACTCTTGGATCTTTAAGTTTATTGTTTATAATATCCATTAATTCTTTTTTCATTTGTTCGCCTACACGTTCAGAACGAATACTCATTTCTTTCACCTCTTAACATTCTTATCTAATTTATTCATTATTAAATTATAACACATGCTTGAAGGCTTAAAAAGACAATCATATCAAAGTTAAGCATGTTTAAATATTATGATAAATGAGACAATAAATAGTATTTGAATGCATGCTCTTAAATAAATATTTGTTGGTGCTTTACTTCCGAATGATATATTTCTAGCATGCGCTTTTATGTTACCTGGAAACAACATGAAACATAAAATAATACCTACAACACTAAAGATATAATTCAGTTTTGGTATAAATACGCTTATAGCTATTATGAACTCTAACCAGCCTGTAACATATACTACAAGTTTAGGATTTGGTATCCCATCTGGAACCATTTGTATAAGTGATTTTCTAATTGAAGGTATAAACCTTCCTAAAAATGTATACATAAATGTTATAAATATTGAAAACTGTGCGATGGACATCCAAATATTTTCTGTTTGGAACAGACGATGCACTATGAAGCCAATAAAACACCCGACAAAATAGACAATCAGGGTTTGCATAAGAACCACTCCTATTCTGAGTATTTTTAAACGTTCTTACCTTTATATCTATTGATTGTATTATAAATGATACTTCTAGCATCTTTAGCTTCTGGTATAGGCTCTAATAGAAATACATGATTTTGATTCACATACTCATGATAAGCAACATTATTATTAAATGCTTGCAACTTATCGCTAAATAATCGAATATCTGGTAATAATATTTCTCTTGTTCCTACGAATATCGTAATGGGAGGTAAACCATGTAAATCTCCATAAATAGGAGATAAGAGATAATGGTTTTTATCCGTATGTCCACTCCATAAATCACCAGCAAACTTCAATGATTCAATCGTTAACATTGGATCGCTTTCTAGTAAATCTTTTGTAATTTTATCGTTATCCATATTAATATCTATCCATGGAGAAAGTAAAAAAACATGAAGCGGTTGTTTAACTGCTCGTTCTTTCAATAACTGAATTAAACCTGCTGCGAGTCCACCTCCTGCTGAATCCCCTATAATTATGACATCATCATATGTTTCAACCATTCTGCGATATAAATCAATGATCAGTTCATAAGATCTTAAAAATATATCATTAGGTGCTTTAGGATAAACTGGCATTTCTACTGTAGCATTAACTTTTAAAGACAATTCATCTATAAAATAATGATGAAAAATAGACGGTTGGTATATATAGGCACCACCATGTAAATAAAGTATACCTATATTTGATGGTACCTTCACATTATGTTTAAGTACTTTCATTTCATCTATAAAATACTCTTCCATATGCGTTTTTGGTTTATACATTTTAGGTAGTTTAAATTCTTCCTTATTCATATCGTACAATGCATTAACAAACTCATGTTTAGAATCATCATCTTCATAATTAGGATGATTAATTTTTAAATCGAGCATCCACTCAATTAATTGACTTCTCATGCTTCTTTTAGATACTTTCTTTAATACAATTTGGCTAACTGCTAATGTTCCGCCGACAGCAGCTACACCTTTAAATAACGTTTTCATACATATCTACTCCATATATCTTTATACTTGTATATTCCCACTTATCGACTAAAGTATACATACGATATTAAATCTTCATCTTACATCAGAAGACCAATAATGTTTTTCAAAATAATTATAGCAACAATGACAATAATAACACTCGACAATTTATTCAAGTAAACAATCCATTTTCCAGTTTTATCAACCGAACCAATCATTTTACCTAAAAATGCTAATAAAATAAACCAAAGCCAAGAAACAGCAATCGTAGAAATTGAAAAGATCCATTTATCCACGCCATCATAAATAGATGCACTTGTTCCGATTACACCTATTGTGTCCATAATAGCATGTGGGTTTAATAATGAAACAGACATCGCAAAACCAATTTGTTTTTTGGCAGACATTGGACTTTGATATTCTAAGTTTTTAGGCTTTTCATTCCATAAGCTTATAGCCATATAAATTAAAAATATAAATCCAATGATATAAACTATGAGTTGTAAAATAGGCAATGATAATAAAACAAGAGACACGCCCAATATTGCTAATATAATTAATAACGTATCACACAAACCAGCCGTAATAATAACCGGCATCGTTTTGCTAATCCTTTTATGATTCGCGCCTTGATTAAAGATAAAAACATTTTGCGCACCAAGAGGCAAAATCAGACCTAAAGCTAATAAAAATCCATGTAAAAAAGCAGCCACACAAAAATCCTCCAATACTTTAAATGCAAATGCACACTATAATCTCATAATTTAATCATATCAATAAACAGTGTTTATTCAATTAATTTCAGCTGAGTAATTTTTTAAATTTTATAACATTATGAATATATTAACTTTAAAAACAGAAATACCAGACCTCCATGAGTCCGGAACTTTTCATTACTTATATACTTAACATCAATCTATTTAAACCTTCTATAACTTTGGATTTTGGGCAACCAATATTATATCTTAGAAATAATTCCCCATTCCCACCATATGTTGCGCCATCCATAATTGCAACATTACCAATCTTGATTAAACGTTCCTGTAAATCATTCATGCTAATATTCAGTCTTGAGACATCTAACCAAAGAAGATAAGTTGATTCGGGATACACTAGTTTAATATCTGGCAAATTTTCTTTCAAATATGCTTGTACAATCTTAATATTTTCATCTAAATAATTATTTAATTCCTCTACCCAGTCACTACATTCGTTATATGCTGCAATAGTTGCTTCCATTCCCATTATACTAGGAGATGATAGACCATCTTGTTTTTTTAAATATTTCAAGAACATATCACCATCTTCTACATTTGGTATTAATACATAAGCAAAAAGTAGTCCTGGAAAGTTAAACGTTTTGCTAGCACTTGTGACAATAGCGATATTTTCAGTACTTTTTTTAAATAACGGTATATGACTTTTACCTTTTCTAACTATATCCATATGAATTTCATCAGAAATAATGTATACATTATGCTGCTTGCACAATTCAATTATTGTATTTAATTCATAATCATTCCATATTCTTCCTGTTGGATTATGAGGAGAACAAAGCAATAATATTTTATTAGTTTGTTTCGACAATTGTTTTTCTAGTTCTATAAAATCTATTGAATATAAACCATCATCATATAATAATTTGTTTTCTACTATTTTTCTTTTATTTTCTTTTATAACATTGAAAAATGCATCATATGCAGGTGTTTGTATAATTACTCCATCATTTTCAGTTGATTTTATTTTTATTAATTGAGAAACCGCATAGATTACAGTTGGTGTATAATATATCCAATTCTTTTCTACTTTAGTATCAAATCTTTTCTGATACCATGTTTCAACAGAATTTTTAAAGTCTTTATGATTCCATCTTGTATAACCAAACACTGGATGACTCATTCTTTCATTCAAGCTTTGGATTACTTGTTTTGGTGAAGCAAAATCAGTATCAGATATTGTGAAAGGTAATAAGCCACTTTGTCCAAACCGATCTTGCACATAGTCCCATTGTGTACAATTCGTTCCTTTTCTATTGATAACTTCATCAAAATTATACATATAAATTCTCCTTCTAATCCTAAATGATTGCATCAAGTTGTTTTCTAACTGTTGTTACTTTTGTACCGATAATAATTTGCACATTTTGTTTATCTAAATGAACAACTCCTAATGCACCTAATTCTTTTAATTTATCATCATCAACCTTATTTGCATTTTTAAGTACTAACCTTAATCTCGTAATACAATTGTCTATACTCAATATATTTTCAGATCCACCAATTGCTAATAGCATATCATTTGCTACATTATCTAGTTGTGTAGATGTATCCTTTGTATTATTTGATTTATTTTTATCAACATTCCTACCTGGTGTTTTTAAATCAAATTTAAGAATAACTATTTTAAATATAAAGTAGTAAATACTAAACCATACTATGCCAACTAAAATAACTAGCCACCATTTAGTATAACTTCCTTGCATAACCCCAAATATTAAGAAATCTAATACACCGCCATCAGTATTACCAATTGTTACACCAAGAATATTCATCACCATAAACCCTAATCCAGTCATAAAAACATGGAATATCCATAGTAAAGGACTGACAAATAAAAATAGAAATTCAATTGGCTCAGTTATTCCTGTTACAAATGTAGCGACAAACCCTGATATCAATAACCCTTTTATTTTATGTCTATTTTCTTTAGGTGCTGAATGATAAATAGCCAATGCTGCTGCAGGTAATCCAAACATAAATGTTGGCATTTTACCTTGCGATAAAAATGCAGTAACATCTGAGGATATAGGGATACTATGTTGTAATTGAGCATAAAAAATATTCAAAGCTCCAAAAACATCTTTACCCTCTATAATCGAGTGTCCACCTACTTCAGTAAACCTTACCATAGACACTAAAATATGATGTAAACCAAATGGTAACAATAATCTTTCTCCTGCTCCAAATAAGAAAGGACCAAATACACCTGAATGTTGTATAAGAGAACCTACACTCCCGATAATCATTCCCAAAAATGGCCAAATAATAGGAATAATCAGACCAATAACAGCTAGAACAAGTGAAGTTACGATAGGTACAAACCTTGAACCTGAAAAGAAAGCAAAACTATCAGGTAGCTGAATATAGCTAAATTTATTGTGTAATTTATATACAATTAGCCCTGAAATAATACCACCAAGTACGCCCATTTCTAATGTTTGTATACCTAAGATCATACTTTGTCCAGCTTGCTGCAAATTATCAGGATCAGCTAATTGATTAGTTTCAGTTAAATAAAAATTAATGGTTAAATTCATTATTGTATAACCTACAAATCCAGAAAATGCAGCAACCCCTTTTTCGTGCTTAACAAGACCTATAGGTAATGCAATAGCAAATAATACTGGTAAATATGTGAATGCAAATCCACCAACTGTTGCTAGAAATTTCAATACAAGTTGTATCATATTATTTTCTAAAAACGGAAATACATCAATCATTGAATCACTCGTAAAAGAACTTCCAATTCCTAAAATCAAGCCCATAAAAGCTAATAATGCAACAGGTAACATAAAAGTTTTTCCCATGTTTTGTAAAAAATCCCACATACTACTCTGTTTATCATTTTTATTCCCCAATAATTTCACACCCCTATAATATATTTGTACATTTATTATTCACTAATATACAAATATATTATAGGGGTATCAATAGCAATTAAGTATTTAGGTTACGCTTACATATTATGAAAGTTGTTACATTATAATTGTTTTCCATACATCATAAGTATTAAATCGATTATAAATATAGTAGCGTGCCTAGAACTCAAATCTACATTCCCAATATATATATTATTTGTTTTAGCAATTAAAGCAATTGTTGATAACTGTGCCAACTGTGAATTGCGATTACTTACAATTGAGATAATAGGTACATGTTTACTTTTCAGCTTTTTAGCGTAATTAATCATATATGAAGTCTCTCCACTAGAACTTATACATATAGCTAAGCAATCATCGTTTAAATTATGAGATATGGCTTCTAATTCGTCCCAATCCGTTCTAGCGTGAGCAATCTGTCCTAGGAAAGTTAATTTTCTACTTAAATCTAGTCCATTTGCAAGACTTGCTCCAACACTAATGATTTCTATTACTTGTGCCCTATTTATATATGTAACTGCTGTTTCTAAATCTTTAATATTTATATCATTAATAGTATTTTGTAGATTATTTACATTTTCTATCATAAATTCATTAATTTCAGCGCTAAAATTCTGTACTTCCTTACTTTTTTTCAATTTTGTTTGATTTTGTATTAAAGTATATTTTAATTCTCTAAATCCTTCATATCCTAATTTTCGAGAACATCTGCTAACCGTTGCAGTAGAAACATATAAACGATTTGCTATATCATCAATAGTCATAGTTGCAATTAATTCATAATCATTCAGAATAAAGTCTAAAACTCGCTTTTCTAATTCGCTTAAATCATTTCTTTTTTTCTGTAATTTACCGATAAGTGCGTTTTGTTCCATATTATCCCCCTTAATGTTATCTAATTTTACATTATCTGTTATATTTATTAACACATATTTCACTTTTAAAAATAAGTAGATATACTTATATTATCAAGTATATCTTGTAGAGAATATTTTATATTCTTGTCTCAACAATAAAAGTGCTTATCTTCCAAAATGGGAAGTATATCTCCAGCCAAGGTATACTTCCCATTTTACTTTTTTATTCTTTATTAAGATTCTATTCAGTATACTCATTCTCTAATTTCAATGATCGATAAATGGCCATACCTGTTTTTAATTTCTTAAAGCCAAGTTTACGATAAAATTCGACATTTTCGGTTGTAGAAATTAAATGAATACATGATAAGCTATCAAACTCATTTAAAAATTCTTCTAATATTCTTTTAGCAATACCTTGACCCTGGTGTTTTTCTTTTACTACTACATCATAAATTGCGGCATTAAACACTCCATCTGATAATGCTCTTGCAACTGCAATAATTTCATCATCATTTTTTACTAATACAACATGTGTGCTGGCTTTATATATTTCTTCTATTTTTTCATTGTTATGGCCCATCCATCCAACTGATTCATAAACTTTTCTTATTCCGTCTACATACGAAATTTTGAATTCATTTTCATAAATATATATAATGTCCACCTTCTTATTTAACTCTAATTATTGCTATAGTCTATTTATATCCTCACTTTTATAACACTCTACTTACAATACTAACATCCCAATTAATTTGGCCCAATAACTTTTGATAGAAATGCCTCTATTTCATTATGTTATTAAAGGGTCTAACAAATACTAATCCTACATCTTTGTAATAATCTATATAAAATTCAATCGATTTTATTTATGAACACCTTTTCAATTTCTCAAACAAAAAAAGCTTATTCAATAATAAGCTTTAAAAATTATATTTTATTTATTTGTCATTTCTTCTTCAAAGCTTTTTAATTTCAAGCCTATTTCATCTCTTACACGTTGAAATTCTGACCAATCTTTTCCTGCTGGGTCATCAAATCCCCAATGTTCTTTATGTACATGTTTAGGAATAGTTGGACAATGTTCATCTGCATGACCACATAATGTCACAACTAAATCTGATTGATTAAGTATCGTTTGATCAATCAAGTCAGAAGTTTGATCTGTGATATCGATATTCACTTCTTTCATTGCTTCGATTGCTTTAGGATTCACACCATGTGTTTCAATACCTGCAGAATATATGTTCCAATTTTCTCCTATTATATGTTTTGCCCATCCTTCAGCCATTTGACTTCGACATGAATTTCCTGTGCATATAAAATAAATTGTTTTGTTAGTCATTATTCTCTCCACTTTCTTTATTAGAATATAAGCAATGTAAGATATAAACCCAATAATGTAATAAATAGTACTGGGATTGTAATGATTATACCTGTTTTAAAATATGTACCCCATGGAATTTTCACGCCTTTTTGTGAAAGTACGTGCAACCACAGTAATGTAGCTAATGATCCTATAGGTGTTATTTTAGGTCCCAAGTCTGAACCAATGACATTGGCATAAATCATGCCTTCTTTTAATGTGCCGAGCACGTTTGATTGATGGATAGCAAGTGCATCTATAAGTACAGTTGGCATATTATTCATAATGGATGATAGAAATGCTGCTATAAATCCCATCCCCATAATGCTTGCAAATAAGCCTTGTTCTGAAATTGCTGAAAGTATGTTACCGAGCATAACTGTAATACCTACATTTTTAAGTCCGAACACGACAAGATACATACCTATTGAGAATATAACAATATTCCAAGGTGCACCTTTTATCACTGCTTTCGTATGCACAGCTTTCGATTTTCGAGCAAGTAAAATAAACACTATCGCAATAGCACCCGCAATAATAGACACAGGCACGTGAACAAATTCGCTTATTAAATAGCCAATCAGTAATATTGCTAACACAATCCAAGATATATAAAACAATCTTTCATCTTTAATCGCATCTTTCGGTTTTTGCATATGACTACTATCAAACTTACGCGGAATTGAAGTTCTAAAAAATAACCATAATACAGTAATGCTCCCGATTAATGAAAAGATATTTGGAATAATCATACGTGTGAAATATTCTAAAAATCCTATATCAAAATAATCTGCAGATACGATGTTAACTAAATTACTGACTATGAATGGTAATGAAGTCGTATCTGCAATAAATCCACTCGCAATAATGAAAGGGAAAATATGCTTTTTGTTAAAGCCTAAGTGACGAACCATTGCTAAAACAATTGGTGTTAATATTAAAGCTGCACCATCATTCGCAAAAAATGCTGCTACTACTGAACCTAGCAACATAATATAAATAAACATCTTTAATCCATTACCATTAGATGCTTTGACCATATGTATAGCAGACCATTCAAAGAAACCAATTTCATCAAGAATCAGTGATATTAATATAACGGCCACGAATGTTAATGTCGCATTCCATACAATGCCTGTTACTTCAATTACATCAGAAAAACTGACTAC
>CABFOD010000917.1_pt1 | contig 17173 bp, 19 predicted proteins | sample 3521941 | NCBI WGS metagenome assembly CABFOD01 (sample SAMEA5312449, study PRJEB27640) | indoor metagenome | biome: indoor environment; feature: uncontrolled; material: polymer tiles stone | place: Germany | collected 2014-07-07
AGAGTCAATTACAGTTACTACGTCTTCGCTAAATCCTAAATTTTTGTTTTGGTTTAGCAATTCTTCTAGAGATAAGTTCATTTCTTTCATCTTTAAAACAACTTGTTCTAACTCTTCTCTCATAATAATTTCCTCCATTCACTAAATGATATATTGCTAATATAATAATACACGAAATATTCAAAAAATTCGATAGAATTTAAAAAAATAATTACAATATTATTTCATTGTAGTCGATTTACTATTTTCACTTAATAACCATTTAATGGACATTAACAAAGAAAAATCACCGCTTATATGACAATATATTAAACAATATAAATTACGTTTTAACTTACTAAATCAATTGTGAATTATTGGATACTCTATAGCACTTACTTTTGAATTATGTCATAATATATTCAACAAGCAAAAAGGAGTTCCATATGAAAAAAATACTTTTATCATTTGCTATTATGGCTTCCCTCACGACAGTTTCAACAGCACATGCCGAAGCAACCTCTACAGTACTTTATTTTCATGATATACACGATGAACCTATTAAAGACTTTCCTTTTATTATCAATGTAAACGAAGAAGAACAATCTCTTACTGCTTTAGATGATGGTTATTCAGTGATTGCTGAAGATATCAAAGTGATTGAAATAGCCGGACAAGAATATGAAATTAATCCTGGCGAACTGAATAATATCGAAGTTGTTAATCCCGAGAAAGTTATACCTTCTTCAGAAGATATGCCGGTGACTGAAACTCCTCTTCCAGAAGATAATCTAACGATTAAAGTTCATGCAGTAGATCGTTCATTTTTAAATCTAGAAGATGGTATCATTGTATATTTAAAATATGATGGAGAACTTGTTGATCAAGCTGAAGTATCAAACGGAAGCGTAACTTTTAATACAACTGAGCCAAACAAGATCTATGAAGTAAGTTTCAACAAAACTATGGAATCGGATAATGTAAAGATTGAACCTGGTGAAGAGAAATTTTTAATCTTTGAAGCACAAACAAAGCCGATTAAACGAGATCGTTCTGTTGAATCGACAACTAAAAATTCACAGTTAAAAGAAACGATTCGCAAATCTCCTGATGATATACCACCATTACTTGCAAGAAGTAAGAAAGAAGATAGCTCTAATGAAGTAACGGATAGAGAACCGTCACGTATACGTAATTCATCTAATAATATTAACGTAAAACCACAGCTTCCAGTAAAACAACAGGCAGTAAATCCGATGAAACGTAATAGTGAGTCTTCAGTTACGCCTGGCACAACAAGTAAAGAAAATGGTTATTATAGTACTGAAAGTAATAATAATGTTCCATCAAATAATTATTCCAGCAACACAACAAGTAAAGAAAACACACGTCCATCATTTACATCGGATGATACGTCACAACAAAACACGCCAAGTGATGGCTATGCATCTGATAGCAGCTATGCATCGGGCAGCAATTATAATGACTATCGTAATAATAGCACTACCAACGGTTCTAGTGATCAATCTGATAGCGCTTCTGATAATCGTTTTGGAAAAAGTTCATATAATAATACTTCAACAAACAATGCAACAACGAACACAAAATCGACAAACAATGAAGACCAATATTTACCGCATACTGGTGAGGCAATGAGCTTATTACTCCCATTAGCTGGTCTTATGACAATCGCAGCGGGTGTTGCATTATTGTACTTCACACGTAAAAAACGTGATGATGATATTATTTAATGAGAAAACGCACATGCTTATGGCATGTGCGTTTTAATTTATGTAATTTGAATTAGTCCATTACGAACTGAAAAATAAGTACCGAGTTTTGAAGTGCCTTGCATACCTTCAAAGATAAAGATACCACCACTATTAATCATTTGCTGAGATTCTAAAGAAGAAAATACAAATGTTTTATCTGCTTTTACATCTGTGAAACGATGCAATCTTCTCATAATTTGTTCAAAACCTCCAGTTTCTCCGATTGCTACGAAACCATCTGGTATGTGTCTGGCGATACGTTTAACATATTTATTAAACGAAGATGAGTGTGGGTTCCAGCTTACAATTGCAAGCACAGTTCCGCCTGTACCTTCTAAACCTCCAAATTGTTCCCACAAAAATTTAAACTGATATGCTTTTATCAAATCATGATTATTCCTACTACACCCTATTACGATATCATGAATAACTGGTCTTTGTTTTCTCATCAATTGGATCAGCTGTAACATTTCCTGCTCTGAATGAATATTTTCTAAACCATGTAATTCTTCTTGTGAAATAGATTGTAATGGACTCAATTGAACACCCCAGATAAATTTATTTTATGCAAAATAAAAAGACTCTAAATAACAGAGTCTTAAACATTTTCTGATTCAATTTTAGCAATGATTTCTTTCGTACGACGTTCGATATCTTCAAAATCTTTCTTAAAGCTGATAACAAATAAAGCTGCACCAGCAGTAACAATAACAGATAATACTAAAAATGTAATAAAGATTGCTTTGAATAGAGATTTAACAAATTCCATCGATGTTTCACTCCTCTACTGATTCTTTAAATATATTTTACCACATGAGTAAAATGGAATGAAATAATTAATATTATATATTCAAGATTATGATATAGTGTAAATAAAAAAGAAGATAGGATGAGACAAATGCCACACGTACATTTACTAGCTGCATGGCAGAACAACAACATTGAAAAAATTAAAGAAATCATCGATAAAAATGTTCAATCGAATATCATCCATGATGACGGTATTGAATATGAAAAAGGATATGATGAATTAATCGCAGGTATCCAGTGTTGTCTCGATGAAACCAAAAGTTCAAATTTAGAGTGGCAATTCGATGTAATGCATAAAACTGAACGCGGTACAGCTAATGTAGTTATTATTAAAATATCTCGTGGTGATGAACATTATAATGTTTCAGACAAAGCAGCATTATGTATATTTACTTTTGATACAGTTGGAGAAAAAGATCGTAAATTGATTCGAGCATATGTTGAAAAAGGTGTAGCTAATAATTAGCTACATCTTTTTTTACTTTTTTAAATTAACATCTAATAAATTGTTAATTTTGTTAAATCTCTTAAAATTAAAGGGTTTTGTTCAACATAAGTTTTAAATAATTCTATGAAAAAGACATATAATGAGTAAAATACGTTCATGTTAACTTTTTTGAGTAAAAATAATTGCGGTGTATACGAGTGTATTAAAATTGATAATCCGTATAATAAATCTTGTAATTAAATTTTAGACAAATAAGGAGTGTTATTAATGAATAAAAAGTACATTTTACCTGCTGTCGTATTATCATCGACTTTACTAGCAAGTTTATCTCAAGGCGAAACAGCTTTTGCTAAAACAGAAACAAGCAAATCACTTCACCACCTTCAGAAAGTACAATCAAAAATCGATGCAAAAGACTTCTTAAAATCTTTACCAGGTGACAAAGCTGCAAAGAAATTTTATAAACAATATGAAATTACAAAAGTAGAAAAAGACGATCAAGGATTCACACACTATACATTAAAACCTCATAATAACGGTAAAAAAGCACTAAATAAAGAAATTAAAATTCATGTTAACGATAAAAACCAGGTCGTTCATGTAAATGGTGAACTTGACCAAAAAGAAGTGAACCCAACAAACGTACAAAAATTATCTCAAGATCAAGCAGTTGATTTAGCATTTAAAGCAGTCGGTGCAGATAAAGATAAAGTGAAAAATCTTGATAACCGCAAAGTCGTTAAAAAAGCCGAAGTAGCGGTCAATGCAGATAAAAATAAATATGTGTACAATATCCAATTAATCTACGTTTCTCCAGAAGCTGCAAACTGGCACGTTCAAATTGATGCTGAAACTGGCGCAATTCTCAAAAAACAAAATATGTTATACGATGCTGCAACGACAGGTTATGGATACGGTGTTGATAATAAATATAAAAATTTAAATATCTTTCAGGAAGGTAGTTACTTCTATCTAGCCGATACTACACATACTGGAAATATTGAAACTTATGATGCTTCTAACACACAAACAAACTTCAATATCGTAAGAGACACTGATAAATACTTCACATCTTCAAGTCAAAAAGCAGCAGTTGATGCGCATTATTATGGCGATGTAGTTTACGATTACTTTAAAAATACTCACAATCGTGACTCTTACGACGGAAAAGGCGCACCAATCTACTCAGTAGTTCACTATGGTTCAAATTACAACAATGCATTCTGGAATGGCGAAGCTATGGTTTACGGCGATGGTGATGGTGTTACTTTCACTTCATTATCAGGTGCCAACGATATTATCGCACATGAATTAACACATGCTGTAACTGAGCACACAGCAGGACTTGTTTATGAAAATGAGCCAGGCGCAATTAATGAATCAATGTCGGACGTATTCGGTTACTTTGTAGACCCAGACTTCTTGATGGGTGAAGATGTTTATACACCGAGAAAAGCTGGGGATGCATTACGTAGTTTCTCACAACCAGAACTTTACAATCAACCATCGCATATGAATAACTACCAACGCTTACCTAACACTGAGAACGGTGACTGGGGTGGCGTACACATCAACTCAGGAATTCCTAACAAAGCATTCTACAATACTGTGACAAAAATGGATAAATCAAAAGCAGAACAAATTTATTACCGTGCATTATCTTACTACTTAACATCAACATCAAACTTTAAAGATACTAAAGCAGCATTAATTCAATCAGCTTTAGACTTATATGGTCAAACTGAAGCAAATACTATCAAAGCAGCTTGGGATGCAGTTGGTGTTTACTAGTAGTTGATTTTAGAAATTATTATGGGGCGATTCTTTTGATGAATCGGCCCATTTTGTTTGTTTTGGGGCGGTTCTCGATTAGAACCGTCCATCAATATTCATGCTCAACTTAAATTTTTATTCACATGATAAATTTACTAAGCATTACTCTAGCTATTGATTGTATAAGGATACAAACCGCCATCGGTATGATAATATACATTTCTTTAGAAAGATGAAAAAATTTAAACGAAGCTCCAATGTATAATACAGCCCATATAATATATAACTACTGCCATAATCATAATTCCTCTATCCATAGTAAACCCTGAAGCGATATAAGCGATAAGGATCATCGAAGTAATTGCCGTACCAAAATAATCAACTCTCCTCTACTAAGTTTTCTTCTACTAAACATACGCATCCTCCTCACTCATAGTCACTTTCTTCTAATATGAAAATTGCTTCAACACTTACATTAAAAACTTCAGCAATCATCATTCCAAGTGGTAATGATGGATTATACTTCCCTTTTTCAATTGAAATAATGGTTTGTCTTGATACCTTCAGTTGTTTTGCTAATGTTTCCTGTGAGTATCCATGTAACTTTCTAAATTCAGCTAATTTATTCTTCATACACTCACCTCTTCAATATCATTATAATGTAAAGCTTCCTTTACGTAAAGTTTACTTTACATTATTCATTCTATTTATTCTTTGTTATACTTTCTCTATAGTGTTTACGGAGGTGTATCAATGCAACAAGTTAAAAGTGTAATCACAGAGTTTCGTGGGAGTCATTTCGATTTCGGGATAGAACAGGGAAAGTGGCTTCAAACAACATTAATGATGGAGAATCGCGCACGTGAATGGCGTATTCGTCGCCCGCGTTTCGATATAGATATTCAGGAAACAAAAGCTGCATTTAAACGTGTCGCGCCAGGTATCTGGGAAGAATTGCTTGGATTGCAGGCTGTATTAAAGATGGATATGACTCAAATCATACAGAACTTCGGTCATTACCGAGTGTATGCTAAACCTAGCGGATGTAGTGTATTCACCACCGAAAATTTTTTAGTTAGAAACTATGATTATCATCCTGCTACTTATGATGGCCGCTTCACCTTCTTCCAGCCAAATGATTCCGGCTATGCAACGATGGCACCTGTTTCACGTATCACAGGTAGAATGGACGGGATGAACGAACATGGTCTTACGATGGGATATAATTTCATGCATCGCAAAGTACCGGGAGACGGTTTCGTATGTTATATGATTGGTCGTATGATACTTGAATGTTGTCAGTCGGTTGATGATGCTGTGCAATTCTTAAAAGAAATTCCACACCGCTCTAGTTTCAGCTACATTCTGCTTGATAAAAAAGGTATTACGCAAATCGTCGAAGCCACACCGCGCGACATCATTGTACGTGAACATCATTACTGCACAAATCACTTCGAAGTGTTAACACATGAGAATCGACGTGTACTAACAGATTCTGAGATGCGTATGCGTAATTTAAAAGCGCAGACAAATAGTAATACGGATGCCGCTAATGCATTTAAAATAATGAATGACCCTGAAGCTGGCATATTCAGCGAACTATATTCCAGCTGGAGCGGAACGATTCATACAAGTTGTTACTTTCCTAAAGATTTAAGCGTCCAATTTGCGCTCGGTGGTAACAATACACCAACAACCTTAAATTTTCAGGATTGGTTAGAAGGTAAACCTCTACCAGTACAATCGTTTACGGGACAAATCAACAGCGATATTACTTTTGCCAGTGAATAAAATAAACCCTGAATCGACGTAGATTCAGGGTTTATTTAAATGATTGAATTATTTTATACGGATTATTCTCATACAGATCAAATTTTTGTGCTTTTTTCTCTAATGCCTTAAGTATGCGGTCTTCCGAAACTTTACGTGTCACAAGCTTCGAAATATTATTTTTATTGATAGCATAAAATCCAACATCCGTTGTCTCTTCATCACCATTTTGCAATGTACCGCCAATCACTTCACCAAAAAAAGTAAAATTGACGATCCCACTCGTTTTGTTATGCGAACTGTACAATAAACCTTTAATCGCGACATCTAATCCAGTTTCTTCTTTTACTTCTCGCACTGCACCACTAATCATATCCTCATCTTTATCTAATCGACCACCAGGTAATTCTAACGTGTCACTACGATGTAAACTTCTTACCAGCAACACTTCATCTTTTTCATTCTGTACGAGTACATTTGTAGAGACGATATGTAAGTCCATCTTATAATCACCAGTCGGCGTTATGATCATATCTTTCTTTGAAATAATCCACTTATCATTTGCTAACTTATTTGGTAAAGAGTTTTGATAGTGTTTCGTCTTTTTACGGAGCTCAAAGAAATCTCGATAATGCTTTTCGTCTAAGTATCCCCAAATCTCTGTAATGATTGTCTTGTCCTCATTCACCCATCGACCGATCAACGTAACACCTAACTCTAAATAATTATTTAATACATGCTTATGGAAATAACGGTTTGTAGATTCGTAGCCATCAGGAATAATTTTAATCTCTGTTTTCACTTCAAACATCTCATACACACCCTTTACCTTCACTTACTTTTATTATACGTTATTTAAAATGATATTTCATTGTTATTCAAACAGATGTTTATGATTCTGCGGATAGAAGTTTTATAATAAATAAAAAACTAAAGGAGCATCATTATGAAAACATTATTAAATACCCCTTATTCATTCAAAGGTCTGGAACTAAAAAACAGAATCGTTATGCCACCGATGTGTCAATATTCTGTAGAAAAAGAGGATGGAACGCCTACTGAATGGCATTACGTACATTATGCATCACGTGCTGTTGGTCAAACGGGACTTATTATTGTAGAAATGACAAATGTTGAACCAGAAGGTCGTATTACGAAAAACTGTCTTGGTTTATGGGATGATGCCCAAATTCCAGCTTATAAGCATATTGTAGAAGGTATTCATAATAATGGCGCCAAAGCTGCTATTCAAATTGCCCATGCAGGTAGAAAAGCTCGTGATGTTGAAACGCCAGTTTCATCATCTACAACGCCAGTAGAAGAACCTACAGATTTTGGTCCAATTCGCTATCCTCGTGAACTTTCAAACGAAGAAGTCAAAGCGATGGTCGTTAAATATAAAGAAAGTGTACGTCGAGCAGTTGAAGCTGGGTTTGATGCAATTGAACTTCACGGAGCACACGGTTATTTAATTCATCAATTCCATTCCCCAGGTATCAATAAACGTGACGATGAATACGGCAAGGATCTTTCATTGTTTGGCGTTGAAGTAATTAAAGCTGCGAAATCAGTAATGCCGGAAGATATGCCTTTAATCTTTAGAATTTCAGCACGAGAATATATGGATGGTGGCTATGATATAGAACATGCTTTATCCATATCAGAAAAATATTTAAATGCTGGTGTCGACATGTTTCACATTTCTACAGGAGGTGAAGCACCTGCTGGCATTGATAAACCAGGTAACTATCCTGGCTATCAAGTATCATTTGCAAAACGCTTCAAAGAAAAGTTTGATGTACCCGTAATTGCTGTAGGTATTTTAGACGCACCCGAAACAGCTGAAATGACACTTCGTAACGATGATGCAGATTTAATTGCAGTGGGTCGCGGAATGCTTAACGATCCATACTGGGCAATCCATGCTGTGAAAGCATTACGCGATGATATTAATGTGCCTATGCAATATGAAAGAGGCATCCATTAATGTATCAACATATACTTTTTGATTTAGATGGCACGTTAACTGACCCTTATATGGGCATTACGAATAGCATTATCTATTCTCTGCAAAAATTAAATATTGAAGCCCCGGATAATGCAGCACTTATTCCGTTTATCGGTCCACCACTGCATGAAAGTTATGAAACTTTCTATCAATTATCAGGCGACAATAATGCCGAAGCAATCAAACTGTACAGAGAATACTTCAGCGATAAAGGAATGTTTGAAAATGAAGTATATCCAGGCATTCCATTACTATTACAAGCATTAAAATCGATGGATAAAAAGTTGTATATCGCAACAAGTAAACCAACGTATTTTGCTGTACCGATTTTAGAACATTTTAATCTTGCACATTACTTCGAGTCTATTACCGGTAGTGAGTTAGATGGCACACGGACTAATAAAGCAGAAGTAATCCAGCATGTCATTGATACACACGGACTCAATAGAGATGAATGCATCATGATCGGTGATCGCAAACATGATATCATCGGTGGACAAAAAAATAATATCGATACAATCGGTGTACTCTATGGTTACGGAGATGCAGATGAGATTAGAGAGGCACAACCAACCTATACTATTGCAACCGTCGATTATTTATTAGATGCTATTACAAATGACACTCAATAATTTGACTATATTTGACCTTAATGTTATGATAAATATATCAAATCAATAGGAGTGATGAACATGGATAATAAATATAGTATCTTTTCTCGCGGACAAAATGTATTTGATGTTGCAAACGACATGTTAACGAAATCGGTCAGTCAATTTGCAGATAACGCTTATAATCACAGTTTTAAGTTAGATATTAAAGAAACAAATAATGATTATACTGTTCATGTAGATTTACCAGGAATTAAACAGGAAGATATCCAACTAGACTATCAAAATGATGCATTAAGTATTACAGCGAAGCGCCTTGAAGAAACTGTTGTAGAGAACAATGAACATAACTATATTAAACGTGAACGCTCATTTGGTTCAATGCATCGTTCTTTATACTTACCAGATGTTCAGGTGGAAGCGATTAAAGCAACCTATAAAAAAGATGGTACACTAGATATCGTATTACCAAAACTACATGGTACTGAAGCACCAAAACAATCTATTAAAATAGACAGTGAAATATAAATTAATAAAATGAGTAGCAGGAAATTAATCTTTTCCGACTACTCATTTTTTATATTCAGTTTTATTTTCTAAATTTTCTGATATAATTGAGATAATTTATGGAAAGTGGTGATATTATGCTTCAACTTAAGAAACCAAAACGCCTTAATAAAGGAGACACGATTGCGCTTGTTTCATCATCTTCAGGTTTAGCAGGCGAGCCAACGATGAAACATCGTACAACGCTTGGCATTAAACGTATTGAAGAGATGGGCTACAAAGTAAAAGTTATGCCTAACGCGTTAAAAGGTCTCACATTTAACTATGATCATCCAAAAGCACGTGCTGAAGAGTTAATGGCAGCATTTATTGATCCGGAGGTTAAGGCGATTATCTCTACGCTTGGTGGTGATGATAGCGTACGTTTGCTACCTTATCTGGATTTTGAGATCATTAGTCAACATCCTAAAATCTTTATGGGTTATTCCGATTCAACGTTTACACATTTTGTTTGTTTAAAAGCTGGATTTTCAAGTTTTTATGGTTTATCACTACTTACGGATTTTGCAGAGAATAATGCTTTTCCAGAATATTCACGAAATCATTTTAATAAGACGCTTACTCAGAATGAAATCATCGGTGACATTCCGACATCAGACTTTGTATACAAACACGGATTAAGCTGGGATAAAGAAAATGAATTAATAGACCGTGAAAAAATTGATAATACTGGATATGACGTAGTAAATGGAAAAGGACAGGCAAGCGGACCGTTAATCGGCGGTTGTCTGGAGTTAATGATCTCTCTACGTGGCACTGATGTCTATCCAGATGAAACAGATTTTGATGGTGCAATATTATTTTTAGAAACCTCTGAAGTATTGATGCCACAATGGTTGATGGAAGATTTTATGCGTAGTTTAGGTGCATTAGGTACTTTAGACCGTATTAACGGCATTATATTTGGACGTCCTCAAAACGGTGATTTATATGATGAGTATAAAGAAGTCGTTCAGAAGATTATGAAAGAATGGGGACATGAGGATAAACCGGTGTTGTTTAATGCATCATTTGGACATAATGAACCAAAATGTATTGTACCATATGGACGAAATGCGGTAATTGATGCAGATAATAAAACATTTATTATTACTGAAAATGCCGTAGAATGAAAAATGAGTGGGCGGAAAACAATGTTTTTCGCCCACTCATTTATTATTTTGAAGTTAAAATGTGCTTGAGTGGGCGAATTATAACTTAATTCGACCACTCACCCACTAAAAATTAAATTACCCAGTTACCATCTCTAAATACTGGTTCAACTGTGCCATCTTCTTTAATACCATCAATTGATAGATCACTGCCACCCATCATAAAGTCAACATGAATCATTGATTGATTTAACCCTTTATCCATCAATTCTTCTTTGGATAAAGATTTACCATCTTTAATCGCATTAGGGAACGAACGACCTAATGCAACGTGACAAGATGCATTCTCATCATATAACGTATTGTAATAAAGGATGCCAGAGTTAGAAATCGGAGAATCGTCTGGTACTAATGCAATTTCACCTAGACGACGTGCACCTTCATCATTGTTCAGCATATTCTTCAGAACGTCATAACCGACTCCTGCTTCAAAGTCAGTAACCACACCGTCTTTAAACGTTAATTTAAAGTCATCTATAATTGCGCCTTGATAAGCAAGCGGGCGTGTATTACCGATAACACCATTAACTCGACGATAGTCTGGTGAAGTAAATACCTCTTCTGTCGGCATATTAACCTGAATCTCTACGCCGTCAGAGTTTATCGCACTCGCTCCTAACCATACATGTCCTTTCGTCAAACCAATTTCAACGTCTGTTGTAGATGATTTATAATGTAATTTATCATATGCTTTTTCATTCAACTGCTGTGCTTTTTTATTTAAGGTTTCATTATGTAGTTTCCATGCAGCTACAGGATCATCCTGATCGACACGCACTGCTTTTATCATCGCTTCAAGTAACTTTAACTTTGCATCTTCTCCTTTGAGTTCAGGGAATACAAGTTCACCCCATTTATCATTCGGAAATCCTACAATACACCAAGTGAAGTCATAACGACCAACTGCTCTTGAGAAATCTTTATTCGCTTCACCTAATGCTTTTGCCTGTGCAGCAATCTTTTTCGGGTCTGCATCTTTCAATAACTCAGGCGTTTGTGAATAGACACGTAAATGTGCTACTTTATTCTGTACAAAATCATTCGTTTCATCAATTCTATATTGTGGAATATGTTCAAACACTTCAATTGGCGCATATTCAAATTTCATTTGAGATGATGGACCATCAGTTAGTTTCTGAATTACTTCTCTTGCACCTTTTTCATACGCTGCTTTTGTCACTTCACGTACAAAATCGATTGCATCAATATCAGCTGTTACTACAACCGTTTGGTCTGGTTGTACATTTAAACCTACGCTTACAACTGTTTCAGCATATTTTTTTACAATTTCTTTATAATTCATATAATTTCCTCCTCAATCTCTTATTGATACCATTATATCGGAAACCGAAGTAAATGAAAACAAAAAAGATGAGGCGACGATGTCACCTCTTACTCTGCAAATATTTCTATTCTTTTTACTTTATTATCTCTAAAGACAAATTTCATACCGATATGATGCTCTTTATCCTTATAATGAAATTGTGTCTGCTGTTTGGGTAATAACGACTTTTTATAAGTATTTCCGTATGCATCGATAACCTCTTGTTTCGAACTATCGATTGTAATATCACGACTCGTTTTAACAGCGGGGTTCTTAAATAAAGATACTGCTGTGATATGATTGTTTTTATTATCTTTTCTAATGATCAACCCTCTGCGTTTAACAGATCGATAAAATGTTCTACCTTCTAACTGAATACGTGCATCTTTCACAAAATCTTTATCTTTTTCTTCATACTTTTCACCAATTTTAACATCACCTAAGCGTTCTTCACTTAAATCATTGTCAGGCGTAGTACAATAGTTATATAACCATAATGCGATGCTGACACTTAGTATGAGCACGATAATAATTGATACGTATTTTTTCATACTTCTCACACTTTCCTATTTTTATCTCTACTAATATACCATAAAATTACAAATGTTGAAAATAAAAAAAAGATGGGTAGTTAAACTACCCATAGAGAAGACTTACATGTATGAAAAATTATTAGCTAAGATAAGTGTATCACTTCACATCATGCTAAACATCCGTATATACCGTAATATTTATGAATTTATGTTCATTTATTTAGTGAAAATAATATCTTTTGTTTGATTATTCTGATATTGTTATAATACATTTATATTATTAAAGCTTACAGGAGGCACTTATGACGACTTTAATCGAATATTTTAATCAAGGCTTATCTTTAGAGCAATATATTAACCAAATGGAAGTAAATAAAGCAGAAATGCATAAAATCTATGAAACTTTTGAATTACCTGCAGATGATCCACGTTTACAAACTGTAAAAGACAAACACTTAAAGGCCATCGTCATCACTGAAGATTGGTGTGGTGACGCGATGATGAACTTACCTGTGCTGATGAAAATTGCGGAAGCGACAGATATGCCGTTAAGCATTAGTTTACGTGATTCAAATCCATCATTAATGGATCAGTATTTAACAAATGGAGGACGTTCTATTCCAAAATTTGTCTTCCTGGATGAATCGGGTAAAGAATATACAAACTGGGGTCCTCGCGCTGAGAAAGTTCAAAATTTTGTTATGGTTTTACGTAAAGATTTACCTGCTAAAGATGATAAACTTTTTGAATCTAAACAAAAAGAAGTCCACCATCAAATTCATGAAAAATATAAAAATACACCTGAATTCTGGAATGAAGTATACGAATCAATTATGGAACAGCTGACAAAATAGTCAGCTGTTTTTTATTCAAATAAATTACTTAATCCTTCATCATCACCAAATTGTCTAACCGCACTATACAACTGTGCTCTATGATGTGTTAAATGCGTCAAAATAACGAGTAACCAGTCTAAATATGTTTGACGTGTCTGCCAATATGTCATTTTCATATTAAGCATTTCATCTTCTTCAAGCTGATTATAAAAATCATGAAGCATATTCATGCTGAGTTCAAGTCTCGCTTCAAAAACCTCTATTGATGTCACTTCTTTTTGCCAGTAGTGATAATAATCATCCATTTCAGACTTCTCTGCACCTTTGATAAGCATTACATCAGCTTCAGGTATCAATGCAATATGTGTTAGCAATTCAAAGCAAGTTCTGCCACCCGGATAGATTTCCTGTTCTAACATAAATATATCTACTTTGTTTGCAAGCATTTTTATACTTTCTACCTGAAATTCAATTTGCCTAAATATCGGTTCTATAATACTAATCATTGATATCACCTACCAAATAAAGATGACGTGTCGCTCTACTGGCGATTGTATATAAAAGTAACTGATCTTGCTCCCGATCATACTGATTAAACCCGACAATAAATACATGCGAGAATTCAAACCCTTTGGCCATATAATTCGGCATGATAACTTTTCCTTTAGTGAATGTATATTGATCGTGCGTTAATAAAGTACATCCCTTTAAAGTCTGGGCTATCTTATTAGCATGTCGAACGTCACGTGCGATAATGGCGACACTTTCAGATTGCAATGCTTCTACAGTATTAACAAACGCTTCGTAATCTAGTTCTAATACATCTTCGCCTTGAACACCTAAAGACTCTGTATCATTGTTACCTATCAAACCTTTCGTAAATTCAGTAATTTGAACTGTAGAGCGATAAGATTTTGTTAAATGAATGACATTGATGTCATCTGGTAATTCAAATGTCACTGCAGGATGTACAATTTGATTACTATCGCCGAGCATCGTCTTTCGTGCATTGGGATAGACCGCACTAATTGCAGCTAATTGGACGACTGAATAATCCTGCACCTCATCAATAATGATGTGCTGCATCATACTTTCTCTGTGCAATCCCTTTATCTTAACTGATAAATATAGCAATGGCGCTATATCTTCATAATACATTTGTTTGTTTCTAAATTGATTGAGTGTTGCTTCGTATGCTTTCTGATCTATCGACTTTAATATATTGAGATAAATACGTTCAATATTGATAAACTGAATATCTTTAATATATTGTTTCAGCACTTTATATTGCTTTGTCTTTTCACGTTTAGCACGCTTCTCAAGTTCTTCATCTGTACCGATATATCGCGTTACTTTCTTTAATGCTTTCGTTCTGTCTTTTATCGCTTGCTGTAAATGTTCCTCGTAAATCGGCTCTAATTCTACCTGAATTTTTTTAAGTCGTGCATCAATCGGAGATTCACCAAATTTATCATAAAATAAATAAGATAGATGCTCTTTCGTTACAAAAGGTGTGCCTCCAATTGTTAATATATTAAATTTAATATTTTTCACTGCAATCGATGCAATCTTTTGATCCATCTTTTGTAACAGTAACTTACTATTTTTAATTTTAAATAACGCTCGTGCGTGATCATCTGCATGACGCATGCGCTCAATATTTTGAAATAACGATTCGACATGAAAGTGACGACGATTCATTTTATCTTTTAACCTGAAAAAGCTCGTCGCATTAATCGGTGCTTCTCCTAACTCCGGTAATACATCAGATATATAATCGCCGAACATCTCATTCGGTGTAATAAACAGCATATGTTCTGATGTCATTTTATTTCTATGTAAATATAGAAGGTAGGCAACACGCTGCATTGCAATCGACGTTTTACCTGATCCTGGTGGTCCTAACACTAAAATATCATGATTTGAAGTCATGCGTATAATTGCATTCTGATCCTGCTGAATCGTTGTAACGATAGATTTCATCTTATCTTTCGCACTATCAACGAGCAGATGCTGCAGTGCATCATCACCAATATATATTTCTGAATCGAAAACATCTAACAGACGCCCTTGTTCAATAACAATCTGTATACGTGACAACACATCTACGACTTGTGTACCGACAGACGGCACATTATAGCTTATTTCACCAAGTTGGTTCTCATAATATGTACTGGCAATCGGTGTTCTCCAGTCATAGATTATGAGATCTCCTGTTGAAGGATCCTTCAGGCTATTTAATCCGATATAAAACTTTTCTGTTTCATGCTCGTCATCATTTAAAGTGACAGCACCAAAATAAGGACGATTTTTCATCTTATTAATCTGCTGTGTGACCTTATTTCGGTTAACCTGAATTTCTTCTTGTAATTTTAAAGAAGGTAGTACTTGCGAATATTCAATCTGCGCATCATCAGAAATTTCTGTACCGAGCTCTTCAAAAGCAAAGCGGCGTTCTTCGATGAGTTCAGTCGTAGATTTTGTGAGCTCTCCGGTTAATTTATTCTGAATAATATCAATTAAAGCATGCACTGCTGTTAAATGTTTCGTTTCACTCTGTTTTAAGTTCAATCTATAGCCTCCTCGTGCATGACGCGATTTAAATGCGAACGTCTCAATCTTTTATGTTTAAGCAGTGTCCCAAATTCTCGCGGCGTTAAATAGGATAATCGAATATGAAAATAATTGATGTATCCAACGATCGCAAAGCAAAGCAATAAAGCACTTAACAATAAATATCGTTCACTTGTCATGACCCCATAGAAAAATATCATACTACAAATCATGATGAGTATAATAGATACACGCTTAAATAATATGAACAAATGCGGTTTAATCGTCATATGCATCTTACCACGCTTCTTTACTACGTCATACATCAGTTTCCAGAAGTACGCACCAATAGCAAGAATAAAACATAACGTTATGAGCGGAAAAGCAATATGGAGGCTACGTGCCATTTCCTGATATTCATGATTGAAACAACAGTACATCCAGATAAGAAAGAACATTACACTTGAAAAGCCTTCACCCGTGTATAAACTTTTTAATTCTTTAATCAATGAATTTTGCATTGTTTCTCCTTTTTATGTCATAAATATATGCTTTCAGGGTATAAGTAACTATCAAACTGTGAGGTGAACCGAATGAATAACAATAATAATCAAATTTATACAGAAGTAAAATCTTCAAGAGATGAATTACTCAGCCAAATCCAAAAATTAAGCGCGTCACAATTTAACTATAATTTCGGATCAAAGTTTAAAAGTATCAAATACAATTTACTCCAAATCGCTTATGCATATCATGAAGGCTTAGATCAACATAAAGACCAGATTGGTGATTACGAGCTATTTAAAGAAAAAGGTCACACATTAAATTTCTATGATGTAGAAAATTATTTCGATAACATTGATTATGCAATCGAACAAAATCCAGTACATCCTAACGATGTGATGCCACTTATCTTCAATGAATATGAGTTACGTGGTAAAATTCGTTTCTTAATGACTTTCTTTGAAGTGCTTGATAACAATCTGGATCAGGAAATTCAAAATTTAAAAGTGACTAGACTTAATTAAAAAAGCTCAT
>CABFOD010000043.1_pt1 | contig 17053 bp, 18 predicted proteins | sample 3521941 | NCBI WGS metagenome assembly CABFOD01 (sample SAMEA5312449, study PRJEB27640) | indoor metagenome | biome: indoor environment; feature: uncontrolled; material: polymer tiles stone | place: Germany | collected 2014-07-07
ACAAGTGACATAACACCTGTAATGATTGCACCTGGTAATAACAGTAAACCAGAGATTAATGCTGAATATCCTCTTGCATCTTGCATATACATTGGCATTAATAAAGATGGTCCAATTAAAGATACCATTGAGAAAATACCTATGATTGTTGTTAATGTAAATGTTTTATACTTGAATACTCTAATATTCAATAATGGGGTTTCTAATTTTAACTGTCTTAATACGAAGATTACTAACGTTACGATACCTACAACTAATGTAACGATAACAATTGGTGATGTGAATCCTAGTGATCCTGCGCTACTGAATCCATATAATAAAGATCCGAAGCCTACTGTAGATAGAATAATAGATGGTACATCTAAGTGAACATCTTTTGGTTTAGAAATATTCGTTAAGTATTTCGCACCAAAAGCTAATGCTACAACCGCGAATGGAATGATTGTGTAGAATGGACTTCTCCAACTAAAGTTATCAACGAGATAACCAGACAATGTTGGACCTAATGCTGGGGCGAATGAGATAACGAGACCTGCCATACCCATCGCAAAACCACGTTTCTCTTTAGGGAATAAATTAAAGAGTACAAATTGCATAAGGGGCATCATAACACCAGCACCCATTGCTTGAAGTACTCTTGCTAACATTAATATTCCGAAGTTTGGCGATAAAGCGGCAACTAACGTACCGATTGTAAATGATAACATCGCCATTAAATAAAGTGGTCTTGTATTAAATTTATCCATTAAAAATGCTGTAGCCGGTATCATAACACCGTTGACTAACATAAATCCTGTCATTAACCATTGACCTTGGTTGGCATCGATTTTTAAATGTACCATGATTTCAGGTATTGCTGTATTTAATAAAGTTTGGTTTAAAATCGCCACAAAGGCACTTACTAACATTACAGCTACTACTAAATTTCTTTGACCTTTTGAAATGTCCTGAACATTCATGGTTTCAACTCCTTCCAAATATACCTTTGCTATTATGCACTATTTTATTTCGGAAATCAAAATAAATGTTTCATCGGTTTAAATTTTTGCTATCTGGATAGAAAATTTCAGTACATATATATAAAACAGTGATAATCACTAAAATGATCCAAAACTCAATTTTGATTTGTGAATAATATATATGTACTGTGAAATAAAACATAATCGTGCTAACAGTAATTGTTAATAAATGAAAAGTCATACCCTTGAAATACGGATTATCATTTAGTCTATTTTTAAATCTATCTAATAAAAATTCTATAGCGACAAGTGTAAAGTAGCCAAACAATATATAACTACCATAATAGAACAAGTTGTCTATCATACTTTTATTGTAGTTGAATTCTGCTAAGCCATAATAAATTAAAATTCTGCTTAATCCAAACATACCAAAAGAAAGTAGTACAATAAAAATTGCACCAGACAATGTGAAAATACTTATAATAATCAATATGGACAATAAATGAAAAATATCAAAACGCTTATTTTTTCTTTTCATACATTGTGACTCCCTCTAAATATGTTTTACCTTTAAAAACTTTTTCTACGCTTTTCTTTAAATACAATAGACCATACAATCGTCAATGTAACGACTACTAACATAATATACAACATAATATTTTGAACGCCATAACTTAAAAATGAAATGTTTAATACATATATTGAAGAAACAATTAACGATCCAGTTGTACTACCTATTGTCTTAAATAATGTATAAATCGACATCATGGAACCTAATTGGTGATGAGGTGCTTCTTCTTGAACAACGACAACATCTTTCGTATATACTGTACCAAATGATACACCCATTACAAAAACAGCAAATGGGATGATTACAATCCATTCAACGCCTGTTAATATAGCAAAGCTACCAACAAACATTGCCAAGAAAGCTAACATATAAATAAATTTCAATTTCAGTTGATCTAATCTACCAAGTACAAACGTGATAAACAACCAACCTACCGACATTGGAAAAATGATTAAACCACTTTGTAACGGTGTAAAGCCTTGTTCATTTTGTAAATAGATTGGCATAAAAATAGTGTAGCCCATCAACATTGTTGAATAAATCATATCTGTAAACAATACGAGAATGATTTTTCTATTAAATGCTTCAACAGGTACAAATGGATTTCGCATACGCGTCTCAACTCTGTAGAGTAATACGACAAATCCAACTAATAATATGAAGCAAATCATACGTACAATAAATGGTATATGTTCTGCAATAATTAGTAAAAAGCTTGCAACCACACCATAAAATATGAATAAGCCTTTATAATCTAATTTAGTTTTTTCTACTTTCTCTTGTTCGAAATTAAAATACTTAATAACCAACCACATAGATACTAAAGCTATAGGTACATTGATATAAAATAGAAAGCTCCAGTTTAAAGATTCTAATATTGCGCCACCTAACAGTGGTCCTACAATACTAGATATACCCCAAACACTTCCAACGATACCCATCACTTTATATCTTCTCGGAATTGGAAAAGCAAGTTTAGGTACAACTTGACCTAATGTCATCATGACACCTGCACCTAAACCTTGAACAATTCTAGAAATAACTAGCAATGGGAAACTATGTGTCATTTCACTTAACCCACAAAATACACTACCAATAATAAATACAGATATCCCTAGTAACACTACTAACTTAATATTAATTCTCTTTACAAGTTCACCAACGATTGGTGTCATAAACACAACCGCTATTAAATATACTGTAAAGATTAATGCAACTTCCGTATCAATATTAAAGTCTTTCTGCATTGTTGGTGTTGCTAAAGATACGATTGATGTTTCTATAGCACTCATAAACATAATAAGTACTAAAGCCAACACAATTCCTTTGTTCTTAGTCATAATTCACGCTCTTTCGTATACAATATTTCCGTTAACAATTGTTAATTTAGCTTGAATTTGTGCTAAATCTTGACGGTTAACCTTAAATGGATCTTGATCTAACACAGTGAAATCCGCTTCATATCCTACTTTAATTCTTCCAGTACGGTCAGTCGTTTGACCAATCTCACTCGCGAGTGTTGTATATAAACGTAAAGCATCGAATACAGATAGTGCTTCTTCAAAGAAATACGCACCTTCTTCACCATACGTTTGTCTATTAACTGCCGCATGAATACCTAGCATAGGATTCGGTGTTTCAATCGGTGCATCTGAACCGCCACCTATTATAATACCTAAGTCTAACATTGACTTGAATGGATATAAATATCTTGCTCTCTCTTTGCCTACTTTATCTTGAATCCACGGAAAATCACTTGTAATAAATTGTGGCTGAACGTCACAAATCACAGGTAACTTCGCAACACGTTGTAACAGTTCTTCATTTAATGTGCTAATATGAATTAATCTATCTCTAAGTCCGTTTGGTACAGGATATTTTTCTATTGCATCTAATACCATTTCACAAGCTTTGTCACCAATCATATGAACAGCTATCGCACCATTATATTTTCTAGCAATTTTTACTTTTTCTTCGAGTTCTTCTTGTGTATATATCGCAAGTCCATAATTCGTTCCAGTAGGGTCATTAGAATAAGGTTCTTTCAACAATGCTGTACTGCCTCCAAAAGCACCATCTGCATAAAATTTCATAGCATCAGGCTCTATCCATTTATCAACAAAAGTCGCCTGTTCTTCCATCATTTGTTCATAAACACTAAAGTGTCGTAACAATCGTACTTTAAATGGCTTTTGATCTTCCCCTGGTCCTACAACTGTTTTATAAGCATTTAAGACATCTTTATAATCTTCGTAGTAACCTAAATCTTCTGTATGCGATCCTGTTATACCATACTGATATAAATATGTAATCGCGTTATTTAAATGTTTAGTAAGAGACTGTTCATCTTCATTTGAAGCTAATTCTTCAAATGGTTCCATAGCTGTATCATATAACCAACCAGTCAGTTCACCTTCTTGTTTTTCATATGAACCACCGTCAGGATTTTCGACATCATTTGTCATACCTAAAATCTCTAATGCTTTCGAATTGACGATTGCTGCATGTCTACATACTCTTTTAACAATTACCGGATTATCTTTGCATAATTCATCTAAATCAAATTTATTAAGTCTAATACCATTTAATAAATTTTCGTCATACCCTTCAGCAACTAACCATTCACCTGGTTGTAATGTTTGGGCTTTTTGGCTAATTTTTTGTTTTACATTTTCGATATTTGTCTCACCATTTAAAATGACTGAAGATAACCAAACGCCAGTCCCCATAACATGAATATGTGTTTCAACAAATCCAGGAAACATCGTTCCACCTTTTAAATCGATTGTTTCATAATCCGTTGTTTGAATTTGGTTTAAATCTTCTTTTGATAAAACAGTTTCTATCAAACCATTTTCTACAATTACCCCTGCATATGTATCATCTGGTCTTTCCATCGTATATATTGTTCCGTTATGATATAACTTTTTCATCCGATTCAGCTCCCTTATACATTCAAGTTTATTCTAATTCTACATATTTAATAGTAAAAAAGACACCGATAAAATCGATGTCTCCTATTTTAATTTTATAAAGTTCATTTTTATTATATGACATGCTTAACGGCAGTAATTAATGCTTCCGTTCTTTCTTCACCAAAATATGCTTTATATCTATCATCCGCTTCATACATATTAATAATTTCTAAGTGTTTATCTTCTGTATAATTTGGCCAACTGAATGTTAACCATTCTCTGTGTAACTGAGTGACTTCTTCTTGTTTTTCTAATGTTGCACCTTGTTCTACAATGTTATCCAGTTTTTCTACGAGTTTCTTTTCAATTTGATTTTTACTTTTAATTTCATCTTTCGTCATATCTAGAAACCGATCATCAGTCTGGTCTATCTTATGGCCGCTTCTATCTTCTACTGTTTCTCCCTGAACCTCTTCATTAACATTTAGTTTGTCACGATCGAATGTTTCAAAATCTCTTTTTTCTGACATTATGATTTCCCCCTATTCATATCGTATAACATTTAATATTATCTATTTACCCGTTTTGCAAAAAAATAACAAAAAGAGCGGGATAGAAACCTCTATATCATAAAAAGATTTCATATCCCGCTCGCTATCTTTATTTCAATCGTCTTTGTTCACCTTTTTTAAGATGTTCATTAAACGTTTGTTTATTATTTCTGCGTTGGTGTTTAATTAGTAATATTAATGCATAAACTAATATTAAACCGAATATAAGTGAAACAATACCCATAAACTGCAAACCACTTTGTTTGCCGTCACTAAATACAAAGTAATAAAAGAAATAGCCTTGAATTAAAATAATAATTGTAAGAACCGTATAATACAAACGATAGTTCATCTTATCCTCCTACATAAAGTACATAATTGCTAGAAAATGAAAAATTGAAGCAATCAAAATGAAGAAGTGCCAAATCATATGGAAGTACTTTTTATCTTTTTGAGCATAGAACCATGCCCCTACTGTATAACTAAGACCTCCAAATAAAATAAACAACATAAATATTAACGATGTCTTATTGATAACTGTTGGTAACATGAGAACACCCATCCAACCCATGATTAAATACATCGCTAAACTTAATTTATGATTAACGTTCTTAGCTGTTGATTTATATACAATTCCCCAAATTGTAATACCCCATTGGACTGCCATAATAAGCCAACCTAACCAGCCGCCCACTAACGATAATGCAATCGGCGTATACGTTCCACAAATTGCGATATAAATCATACTATGATCAATAATTCTCATAATGTATTTCTGAGGTGATGAAGATGACATTGAGTGATAAATAGCAGATGATAAAAACATCAGCATAATACTTATAATATAAATAGATACACTCGTCGATTTAAGTGCGCCATCACTAATATAACTTTCTACTGCTGCGTATGGTAAGAAGAATAATAGAAAGAAAGCAGGGACACCATGTGATACTGCATTTCCAACTTCCTCACCGAAGGAAAGTGGCATAATATCTTTAAATGCTTCTTTAACTTTCCCATTTTTTCTATGATGAGACTTTGTATGATTGATTTGTTCCATTCATATCCCTCTTTTCATAATAGTTGATTGTTCTCTAAATCTCTTTGCGCTGTTTCAATACTGTCTTGTCCTTCTTTGTTCTTTAAAGGGCTAAATTCTTTCGTTCTATCTACTTGTAGAGTAGCAAATGATTCTGCATATTGGAAAATATCAAAATAAAACAATTCGAATTTCAATGACTCTTCTTCTACAACACTGAAGTCTTCATCTAATTGTTTTAACTTCTTAACTGCTAAATGATACGGTAATGGTTTAGAAGCCGCTTCTATAAGGAAATCTAATTTAAATACATGAATACCAATGTTAGCATTCTCTAGTTTATCTACATCATCTTCAGATAGCTCAGAATACTCTAATACACGCTTTTTACCATCTATTGATACAAGACGACCAACTTTTTCTCCGCTATGCGCTTTGATAGATTTAGTTGTCACGTCACTATTATGTTCTACTGTAAATCCAACAAATTCAGGATCCAACACTTTTACGAGCGCATTATCAATGTTGTTTAAGAATAAGTATTCCACGCCATTTTCTTTCATTTCAGCAAGTAACTTTGTCTTCTCTAGAGATTTGAATACACCACCATTACCATTAGGTGTACGCATCACTCTTCTATTTGTATCTAAAATTAATTGACCGTCCGTCGTTAAAGATACAATGTGGTCTTGCTTGAAGAAATGAATATAATTTTCATCATAATTAAAGTATTTATTTTCTAAGAAAAATGACAATGTATCTTTATGATTCACGTCACTTGTCATGATATACCAATGAATTGGTGTACCAACTTCTTCTGTTAATTGCTTTAATTGCTCTGCTTGTCTTTCAAATAAACTTTTGTTATTGAATGAGAATGTACCCTTTGGTCCTACATGACCTAATCTTGTACCTTGTCCACCAGCCATTAATAATACCGCAAATTTACCATCTTTAATCGCTTGTACACCAAGTGAACGGTAAGATTTCAGTTGTTCTTCTGAAAGTTGATCTTTAACTTCAAACTCAACTTGTTCTATATTATCTGCAACATCTATTGTCTTTCTATTTATGTATACATCTTGATATAGTTTATCTATTTCATCTAAATCTAATTGATTAATATCAGATTCTAATTGTTCTTTCTCGCTTTGGCTCATCACTTTAATATATTCTAAAATGTGATTTTGACCATGTTCTTTCAGGTTTGTTTCATCTAACATTATAATACCTCCGAAAATTTGACTCATTCTTATTATACGACTTTAGAACGATTTGTCTAAAAATATCATAAAAAATTTATAATTAAAATGATTATTTTAAAATTAAATGGGTATTTATAATAATGTGTTGCTTTAAGCACAAAATATTCCTATATATAATAGGCCAAGGAGGATTTTATTATGAGTTTAGGAGATAAGTTTAATGATTCAAAAGACAAAGCAGTTGAAAAAGGTAAGGATCATTTAGAAGAGAATAAAGACGAATATACTGAAAAAGGTAAAGACTTTGCTAAAGAAAAAGGCGAGGATTTAAAAGGTAAATTCGGAAAATAACATAATGTTTAATGGAAGCTAAGACACTACCTTTTGTCTTAGCTTCTTTTTTTATATAAACAATCGATAAATATCTTTCCACCATAAAATGACTGTGATAATGGTAAATGCAGATGATAAGCTTAAATCCATAACACCGCCAGTTCTAAATACAATGGGTAATTTAACTGAGACATTTAAAGGGTAAAATAGTTTAACCCCTCTTGGTGTTAACATATCTAAAATGATATGCGATAACATCCCCAATATAATCGAAACTAAATATGGTTCTGGTGCGGGTATTGTTCTCAATCCCCAAAATATTAAAAATAGAAATAATAATGAATGGGTAAACGTTCGGTGTCCAAAAATTAACCTAATAATAAAACTGATAGGAAATATTTTCTTACCTAGATTACTTTTGAAATGACAAATATCTGGGACCAAACTCGCTACACCACATAAGCTTACAATCGTAAATGATGTAAAAATATCTTCTCCATAATAAATACTTAATGATGACCCGATGAATATACCGCATGAAAGATGTGTTTTTCCTGTCATATTAATGTTTCCTCTTTTCAATTACTTTATTTTATTTTACCACAAAATACCGAACAAGTATACGAACACTTTGTGACTTTATAGTGATATACCTCACATAATTGCAATTCAAATGACAAAATTGTGAAAAGAATCACATAAGTATTGATTTGTTATTAATCCCTGTTAAACTATAGTTGTAAGTCATATTAAACATAACCCTATACCATTGTTGAAATAACCCCCTTATTTCACAATTAAAAAAACGTTCATCTAATTCGATGAACGTTTTTTTATTTAGCTTGCTTTATTTAATTGTGTTTCTTGTTGATGATCACTTTGAGTGGATTCATTGTTGCTTGATTGTTGAGAGCGATTTTGACTTTGCCCTTCACTATTTGTATTCTCATCTTGTTGATTCGTGTTTCGAGATGGATCTGCTTGATTATTATCCTCTTCGTATGGTTCATTACTTTGTTCATTTGATCCTTGATTTGAATCTTGGTTTGAATCTTCATTTGTATTTGAGTGATGTTGATCTTGATGACCTTGATTATTCTGATCGTTTTCTTTAGGTAATGTACAGCCATCATCATTACATAAATAACCATCACGAGATAAATTTTGCCAAGCTCTCGTAAATTCGATTGTATTTTCTGCTTTATCACATTCTGCTTGAGAGTTACCTTGATTTAATAAGCAATTTCTAGCTACTGTATAAGCTTCTGTATCAAAGTTTTCAGTTTCATTATGATTGTTCGGTTTAACACCATTTACATTTTCTTCTACTGGAATTTCATCTGTAGATTGTTGATTGTTATCATTATTATTTGTTTTTGATTTTTCTTCTTTAGTTTTAACATCTTCACCTGTCGATTCTGAAGTTGTTTTTTTCTCAGTAGTCGTTTCAGATGATTTTTCGTTATCATTATGTTCATTATTCTTAGAAGTTTGGTTGTCACATGCTACTAGAAATAATAAGCAAACTGTTAAGAGACCATAAATCCATTTCATAGAATCACTCCTCGGCCTTTTTGCTTTTTCTTTCTTACTATTCATTAAAGACACTTCTTTCTTATAAAATAATTAAGCATTTAATAAAACATAAGAATATCATACATGATAAACTAACATTAGTAAAAACTATTGTAACATGTAGGAGGTATTAAATATGTATAGAAATGTTAAAAAGGATGAGTGGACAGGTAGAACAGATAGCACAACATTGCGTTCTGCTTTTAGATTTCATCAAATCGTTGACTCAATTCATATTGAGAAAGAAGACATTACACCAAAGAAAGAATTCGAACATCAAGTTAATATGGCACTTATAGGTTTTGAATGCGATGAAGGTGTTTCTAGAAATAATGGTCGACCAGGTGCAGTAGACGGTCCTAAACATTTTAGAAAAGCTTTAAGTCCTTTACCAATACATAATGAGTACTTACATTTAACTGACTACGGAGATGTCATTTGCCACAAAAATAAAATGGAAGAAGCGCAATCAGAACTTGGAGATAAAATCTCAAACATATTATTGCATAATGACTTTACAGTTATTATCGGTGGTGGTCATGAAGTATTATATGGCCATTATTTAGGTGTAAGAAAAGCCAACAAAGACAAAAAAATTGGCATCATCAATATAGACGCACATTTTGATATGAGAGATTACGACGAAAAACCATCTTCTGGCACAATGTTTAAACAGATTTTAGATCAAGATGATCAAGTTGGTTATTTCGTACTAGGTATTCAGAAAAATGGTAATACAAAAGCACTCTTCGAAAGAGCTGATGAATACGGTGTCCAATACATTCGTGAAGATGAACTTCGTAGCCATTTATCGATAGAAACAATTACTTCTATTAATTCATTCATTGAAGGATATGATGAAATTCTCATTACATTATGTACAGATTCTATAGATGTAAGTTATGCACCTGCAGTAAGTGCACCTTGTATTATGGGATTACAACCTCAAATCGTTCAAACAATTTTACAATTAGTTACAAACTCAAACAAAAGTTCAAGCATTAGTATTGCTGAGCTATCACCAAGATTCGATATAGATAATCGAACTGCAAGATTACTTGCGAATATCGCATCGAATATTTATCACGATCAAGCAGAAGTCATTCAATCACAGTGGGAGTCCTAAATCATGTCAGAATTTAAAAAAGGTATTATATATGCAATATTTGCATATGTTATTTGGGGTGTCCTACCAATTTATTGGAACCTCGTAAGTGAAATTGGACCATTCGAAATTTTAGCACATCGTATTATATGGTCAGCAGTATTCATGTTATTACTGTTATTATTTACAAAACAATTTCCAATGTTCAAAGCAGCAACGATTAAGCTATTTAAACAAAAGAAAATGCTATTCGCTATTATCATCGCTGGTTATATAATTACAGTGAACTGGGGTACATTTATTTGGGCAGTTAATAACCACCATGTGCTACAAGCAAGTCTTGGTTATTACATCAATCCTTTAATGAGTATTTTCCTAGCCTTTATTTTCTTAGGCGAACGATTCTCAAAAGCTCAATGGGTAGCTATTCTATTAGCATTTGTTGGTGTTATTTATATGACTTTTCAAGTCGGAGAATTTCCGTTCGTATCAATATTACTCGCAACATCATTTGCGCTTTATGGATTGATCAAGAAAGTTGTAGATATCGATGCATTTAGTAGTATTACGATAGAATGTATCGTGACATTACCAGCAGCACTTATTTATATCTTCTACTTATCACAACACAACGCCATTACATTTGGTATGAACAGTTCAAGCGGATGGTTATTACTTTCTGGTGCTGTTACAGCTGTTCCACTTATTTTATTTAGTGCTGGCGCAAGAAGAATACCACTATCATTAACAGGCTTTATTCAATATATTGGTCCAACTATCATGTTCTTTATCGGTATATTCTTATTGAACGAACATTTCGATGTTGATCAATTTATTACATTCATATTTATCTGGGCAGGTATTATCATTTATAGTTACAGTAAATATGTAGAACTTAATCGCAATAGAAAAAAATTAACAAAAGAAGCTCGTTAACAATAAAAGGCTGAGACATTCATGGATGTCTCAGCCTTTATTCGTTAATATATATCGCCACAAGTTGTAGCTAATAATGCTTTAATTGTATGCATTCTATTTTCTGCTTGTTGGAATACTTTTGAATAATCTGATCTAAATACGTCATCTGTCACTTCCATACATGTTACACCAAACTTTTCGAAGCATAGCGCACCCATTTCAGTATTTAAATCATGAATAGCTGGTAAGCAATGTAAAAATAAAGTTTCATTTTTACCAGTTAAATTAATTAAGTTTTGATTTACTTGGTAATCTTTAAGTAATTCAAAGCGTTCTTCCAATTGTTGTTCCTCACCCATTGAACACCAAACATCTGTATATATGATATCACTGCCGTAAATACCTTCTTGGATATTATCTGTAATTAATATCTCACTTCCAGATTCTTTACTAAATGACAATGCCATATTTTGAACTTCTTCATTTGGGTGGAGTGATAATGGTGCAACAATATGAATATTCACACCTAAAATTGCACTCGTAACGAGCAATGAGTTCGCAACATTATTACGTCCATCTCCTATAAATGTCAAAGTCTTTCCTTCGTATGTACCAAAGTATTCTTTAATTGTCATAAAGTCCGCTAACATTTGTGTAGGATGCCACTCATTTGTTAAGCCATTCCAGACAGGTACGTTGGAATATTGAGCTAAGTCTTCTACTGTCTTTTGTTCAAATCCTCTAAAAGCAATACCATCAAACATTGATCCAAGTACGACTGCTGTATCTTCTACAGATTCTTTCTTACCTAGTTGTAAATCTTCTTTACCTAAATAAGACACACTTGCACCCATTTTAGTTGCAGCTACTGTGAAAGCTGAACGTGTTCTTGTTGATTGCTTTTCAAATAATAAAGCGATATGTTTCCCGTTTAAATAACGATGAGGGATCTGATGCTTTTCTTTGAATTTTAATTCCATTGCCAAATCAATAAGTGATTCTAATTCTGCTTTAGAAAAATCAACTTCTTTTAAAAAACTTGTCTTGTTTAATTCTTTCAACATAGATAACTTCGTCCCAATGAAACCAGCTCCTTATTTATTTATAAAGATAATATTACAGCATACGATTCTATTTGTAAATAGTTATTCAATATATTGCATAAAAATACTTTTATTAATTAGTATGACATAATAAACAAAAAATATAACACATTTTCTCGTTTTTCTATTGAAAACGGATACATAATACGTTATGATGTAGTCATCAAACAAAAGGATGTGTTTAGATATGGCAATGAGAGTATCAAAGGACAATAATCAAGTTCATATTCAATGGAGAGTAGCGGACATTACAATTCCAAATAATGAAATTAAAAACATTAAAGAGGATCAAGATATTCACGCTTTGTCTAATGAAGCCCAAGATCATATCGTAAGAATTGGCTCAACTTTTGGCAAAACAAATCGTGTGATTATCGAAACAAATGATAAAGAATACATTATTTATACACATGCTGATAAGAAAGTTTACAACGAGCTCACTAAAGAAGCTTAAGTTCAAACTTTCAGGCATTTTAAATAAACACCGCGAAGTCATATTACACTGACTTCGTGGTGTTATTTATATGGCATTTTCAAATTGAATTATTATGATACATTTTTAAAGCATGCTAACATATAAGAAAGGAGTGATGATCAATATGTTAAGAGACTTAAAAGGGCTCAATGCAGTCATTACAGGTGGCTCTAAAGGTATCGGTAAATCAATCGCGATTGCATTAGCTCATGAAGGCGTCAACGTCGCAATTGCAAGTAGAAATATTGATACTTTAAAAGCAACAGCCGATGAACTTAAACAATATGACGTCAAAGTATTTTATAAAGAAACCAATATTGCGCACCAAAAAGATGTGCAACGTTTCATAGAAGATTCATACCATGCATTAGGCTCTATAGATATCGTGATTAATAATGCAGGTATTATGAAGAATAATTCATTTTTAGAAGTAAGTGAATCTGAATTTGATCAATTATTTGAAACAAATGTTAAAGGTATATACTACGTCTTACAAGAAGCATTACCACATCTCGTAAGACAAAAAAGCGGAGATGTCATTAATATCGCTTCAATGTCTGGTTTAAAAGCCAGTGCAACAAGCAGTATCTATTCTGCTACTAAATATGCGGTAATTGGTATGACTGAAGGTATTATGCAAGAAATGAGAAAACATAACATTCGAGTGTCATATTTAACCCCTTCTGCCGTATTAACAGATTTAATAGGAGAAACACAATTACAAGAAGATACGATGACGCATCCAGAAGATATAGCAGACGTAGTTGTATCACAACTGAAACTACAACCAAGAACATTTATGAAGACAGCACAAATCTGGGCTACTAACCCAACACCAAAAGAATAGGAGAGATCACTATGTATGTTGTAACAAATAGAATTAAAATGAAAAAAGGTTATGCAGAAAAATTAGCACCAATGTTTACTAAAGGTGGCGCATTGCAAGAAATGAAAGGTTTCATTAAAGTCGAAACTTGGAACATGCAAGACATTGATGACAATGACGAATTACATGTAAATATGTGGTGGGAAGAACTAGAAGACTTCGAAGCATGGAAAACGAGCGATGCATTTAAACAAGCACATAGTCGCGGCGGAGACAATAATAAAGACAAAGGCGAATCCCCAATGTTAGGATCTGAAATCGCAATCGCTAAAGTCGAAACAACAATCGATCCAAAATAATCGAAATATGGACAAACTGAACTTATACAGTTCAGTTTGTTTTTTGTTATGGGAGTGGAATGGGAAAGATGTGAGTTTATTTGGTGCTTAAGCTATAATTTGGACAATCTCATGGCTTTACTCAGTACTTAAGCCAAGACTCAAAACCGCCTCATCTCCCCCAACCATTCCCAAACATACAAAAACGACAGGGGCACATCATGCCTCTGTCGCTATTTAAATTTAGAAGAATATATGAGCTAATATAACGATTATCGGTAGCGCTATAATTGTACGCATAATATATATCATAAATAGTTTCCCTAGGCTTACTGGTATTTTCGAACCGAGTATAACGCCCCCTACTTCTGATAAATATATTAATTGTGAAATACTTAAAGCACCTACGATAAATCTTGTCATATCACTTGGTACATTACTAATCAGTAATGATGGTAAGAACATATCAGCAAAACCGATTAATAATGTTTCAGACATTTCTTTTGCATATGGTATTTGCATTAATTCTAATAATGGTACAAATGGTGCGCCTAATATACTAAATGTTGGTGTATATTCAGCAACAATAGTTGCTAAAGTACCGATTGTCATAACCACTGGTAGTACTGCTAACCACATATCCAACACGGTCTTCACACCGTTAATAAAGAATTGTTTAAGGTTAGGTGATTTTACAGCTTTTTGAGTTGCTTGTTCAAATCCCCATGATATTGGATTATGTGTTTTAGGAATTGATTCATTTAATTGCTCAGTGCTTCCGTTTGAATACTTATCTGGAATTTGTTTAAGTGGCCAAATTCTAGGCATTATAAACGCTGCTACAACACAAGCTAAAATAACTGATAAATAAAATTTAAAGAAATAATCCATTAAGCCGATTGTTTGAGCAATGACAATTGCAAATGTAATAGATACAACAGAGAATGTTGTCGCAATGACAGTTGCTTCTCTACGTGTATAAAATCCTTGTTCATATTGTTGGCTTGTAATCATAACGCCTACAGTTCCATCACCAATAAATGATGCTAGATTATCAACAGTTGATCTACCAGGTAATTTAAATACAGGTCTCATAATTGGTGCAAACATTGGTCCTAAAAATTCTAATAAACCAAAGTCCATTAATAAGGGTAAGAACAAACCTGCAAAGAAAAATACGGCAAGTAATGTTGGTAATAAATCATTGTAAACCATTAATCCGGTATTTTCATTTACAACTACCCCTGGTCCGAAATCGAAATAAATAAATATTGCAAATATCGCACCTATTATTCTAATTACGACCCAAATCCAATTGACGTTAAATAATTCATTCGTTATAGATCTCTTAGTAGAAGTACTGAATATCGTAGAATAGATTAATGTCATTACTGCAGAGAAACTAATTAAAAGCATAATAATTAGTCCAGCATAGTCACCGATCCAATCTAAAGCTGTATTTGCAAGGTATGCAACAGGTAAACTTGTTTCCTTCTCCCCTTTATCATCAGTTACTGTTACAGGTACTAAAAATAAATATATTCCTAACAGTGATAATATAATAAACTTTAACCTTCCTACTAAAACGCTCGTCTCTTTCATACTTTCTCTCCTTTACGCAAGACTAACTATACACAATAATTAATAAATATTCAATACTATTCATCTCTAATTTTATTATATATTTTTATGTAAGCGCTGTCATTATTTTTAGTAAAAATAAAAGAATTATTAATCATAATATACCAATGTATTTATTATATTTTTTCTTTAAAAATTTTAAATTTTCAAACTTCTATTTATTATCCGTATAATATATAGATCAATTCCAATTAATTCTTTCAATTTATACCTTAAAAACACCTTACATTTCTGATTGTTCGGGTATTAAATTTTATCTGTATTTTTACAAATCACACTGTTATAATCATGATTATATGTCAAAGAGAAGGAGTTATATGATGTCGAAACCTCGATTAATTACATTTATGTTAAGCGTATTTGTTGTGGGAATGGTTGAATTAATGATTGCAGGTATACTTACTTTAATGAGTAAAGATTTGAATGTATCAGAAGCAATTGTAGGACAACTTGTAACAGTTTATGCATTAACATTCGCAATTAGCGGACCCATACTTGTTAAACTGACTAAGAATGTCTCACCAAAGACTGTATTATTAGTAAGTATGATTATATTTATTTTAGGAAATGGGATTATTGCGATTTCACCTAACTTTACAATACTTGTAATAGGTCGAATATTATCTTCAGCTGCTGCAGCAATTATTGTCGTGAAGATCTTATCTTTAACTGTTGTGTATTCAAAACCAAGCGAACGCGGGAAAATGATTGGTTTAGTTTATACTGGTTTCAGTGCAGCGAATGTACTTGGTGTTCCTCTAGGTACTAAAATAGGAGACTTAGTAGGTTGGAGAATGTCATTTGTGTTTATTTCTACAGTTGGTATTATTGCGCTTATACTTATTATTTTTAATGTCGCAAGCAATAAAATTGATACGCTAGAATCTTCTAGTCAAAGTCAAGATTACAAAGTCATTCATCCTTTAGAAATTGTAAAATATTTAAGCATTACTTTCCTTATATTAGCGGCAAATTATGTTGTCGTAACGTATATTAGCCCATTATTATCTGTGTATGGATATGATTTAAATATTGTATCACTCGTACTACTTGTTGCAGGTATCGGTGCAATTATTGGTACTTCATTAGGTGGATATATTACAGATGCATTAGGTAGTAAAAAGTGGCTATTAATTTCATTAAGTACTTATACAGTACTCATGCTTGTATTTGAACAATTCTTACCGATACTTGTTATTACATTAATTGGTGTATTTGCTTGGAATATTGTCCAATGGGGATCAAATCCACCTATCCAAATCGGTATTATCTCTCAAATTGAAGGAGATACAAGTGCAGCAATGAGTTGGAACATGTCTAGTTTAAATGCAGGAATAGGTGCTGGTTCATTATTAGGTGGGATATTCGTATCATACTTTAATGTCGTATCTAGTTTATATGTAGCAGGTGCATTAAGCTTTATTGCATTCCTAATTTGTTTAACAATTAAGAAACAACCAAAGACACAAAAAGCATAAAAAAAGCGAGTGAGATATAAT
>CABFOD010001010.1_pt1 | contig 16822 bp, 20 predicted proteins | sample 3521941 | NCBI WGS metagenome assembly CABFOD01 (sample SAMEA5312449, study PRJEB27640) | indoor metagenome | biome: indoor environment; feature: uncontrolled; material: polymer tiles stone | place: Germany | collected 2014-07-07
AGATCCTCTTGAGATAAAACTGCTTCTATAATTCCATTATCAACTATAACACCTGCATATGTATCTTCAGAATGATTCATTGTGTATACTGTTCCATTCTTAAATAACTTCTTCATCAGACCCATCTCCTCTTTAAAAATGACTTATGTTAATTTTACATATTTAAAAGCGAAAAAGACACCGATAAAATCGATGTCTTATACAATTAACTTAAAGCAATACGTGTTTGACTGCCGTAATTAATTCTTGTGTTCTATCTTCACCAAAATAATCACGATACCTTTCATCCGCTTCATACATATTTATGATTTCTAAATGTTTATCTTCTGTATAATTCGGCCAACTATAAGTAAGCCATTCTCTATGCAATTCTGTAACTTCTTCTTGTCTTTCTAATGTAGCACCTTGCTGCACAAGTTCATCTAATTGCTCTAATAATTTCTTTTCAATTTGATTTTTACCTTTAATTTCACTTTGACTCATATCTAAGAAATTATCATCGGCCTGGTCTATTTTGTGACCACTTCTATCTTTAACTGTCTCACTTTGTATCTCTTCGTTCTTATTTAACTGATCACGGTGGAATGGTTCAAACTTTTTTTCATCTGACATGATTATATCCCCCTATTCATATCGATAACTTTCTTAATACTATTTATTTACCCGTTTTATAAAAATCTAACAAAAGAACGATCAACTAATGAATTTTTTCTTAGTTGATCGTTCTTATTCGCGCTATTTTAATCGTCTTTGTTCGCCTTTATTAATATGTTCATTGAACTTTTGGCTATTATTTCTTCGTTGATGTTTAACTAACATTATGATGATATAGACTAATATTAAACCGAATATCAGAGAAATGAACCCCATAAACTGTAACCCAGCTTGTTTGCCATCAGTAAATACAAAGTAATAAAAGAAATAACCTTGAATTAAAACAATAATAGTAAGCACGGTGTAATACAAACGATAGTTCATTTTTACCTCCTACATATAGTACATAATTGCTAGAAAATGAAATATTGAAGCAATAAGAATGAAGAAGTGCCAAATCATATGGAAGTACTTTTTATCTTTTTGAGCATAGAACCAAGCACCTATTGTATAACTAAGGCCACCAAATAGTATGAATAACATAAATATTAATGAAGTTTTGTTAATAATTGCTGGTAACATGAGCACACCCATCCAACCCATTATTAAATACATGGCCAAACTCAATTTATGATTTACATTTTTAGCTGTAGATTTATAAACAATGCCCCAAATGGTAATACCCCATTGTACAGCCATAATAAACCAACCTAACCATCCGCCTACTAATGCTAAAGCAATTGGTGTATAAGTTCCGCAAATAGCTATATAAATCATACTATGATCAATAATTCTCATAATATATTTTTGAGGTGAAGATGAAGACATTGAATGATAAACTGCTGATGATAAAAACATAAGCATAATGCTAATAATATAAATTGATACACTTGTTGATTTAAGTGCGCCATCACTAATATAACTTTCTACTGCTGCATATGGTAAAAAGAATAAAAGTAAAAATGCTGGAATACCATGTGAAACAGCATTCCCTACTTCTTCTCCAAAAGAAAGAGGCATGATATCTTTAAATGCTTCTTTAACTTTCCCATTTTTTCTTTGTTGAGACGTCTCATTATTTATTTGTTCCATTCAAATACCTCTTTTATAAAAGTTGATTATTTTCTAAATCTTTTTGAGCTGTTTCTATACTATCTTGTCCTTCTTTATTCTTTAAAGGACTGAATTCTTTATTTCTATCTACTTGTAGTGTAGCAAATGTATTTGCATATTTAAAAATATCAAAGTAGAATAACTCAAACTTTAATGACTCAACTTCAACTACGCTGAAATCTTCATCTAATTGCTTAAGTTTTTTAATAGCTAAATGATAAGGTAACGGTTTAGACGCTGCCTCTATTAGAAAATCAAGTTTAAACACATGAATGCCTATATTAGCATTATCAAGTTTATTGACATCTTCAGGTGATAATTCAGAGTACTCGAGCACACGTTTTTTTCCTTCTAAAGATACTAGACGACCTACTTTTTCATCATCATAAGCTTTAATTGATTTAGTCGTAACATCACTATTCTGTTCAACAGTGTAACCGACAAATTCTGGGTCTAACACTTTAACTAAAGCATTATCAATATTATTCAAGAATAAATACTCAACACCATTATCTTTCATTTCTGATAATGAATTTGTTTTATCTAATGATTTAAACACACCACCGTTGCCATTAGGTGTACGCATAATACGCTTATCAGTATCTAAAATCAACTTACCTTCAGTAGTTAAAGATACAATATGATCTTGCTTAAAAAAGTGAATATAATTCTTGTCATAATCGAAATAATTATGTTCTAAGAAAAATGATAGTGTATCTTTATGGTTAACGTCACTTGTCATAATATACCAATGAATCGGCGTGCCAACTTCATTCACTAAATCACGAAGTTGTTCCGCTTGTCTTTCAAATAAACTTTTATCATTAAAAGAAAAAGTACCTTTTGGACCTTTGTGTCCTAATCTTGTACCTTGTCCACCAGCCATTAATAAGACAGCAAACTTCCCATCTTTAATAGCTTTAAGACCTAGAGATCTATATGATTTCAACTCGTCTTGAGTAAACTGACTTTTAACATCAAAAGCAACTTGTTCTATATCATCTGCTATTTCAATTGGTTTTCTATTTTCATAAACATCTTTATATAAAGCTTCAATTTCATCTAAATCTAATCTGTTAACATCTGATACTAATTGTTCTTTTTCACTACGACTCATCACTTTACTATACTCTAAAAAGTGGTCTTGCCCATGTCTTTTTAACATCGTTTCATCTAGCATTATAATACCTCCGAATATTTGACTCATTATCATTATACGACTTTAGAATGATTTGTCTAAAAATATCACAAAATAATTATAAATAAAATGATTATTTTTAAATTATGTGGGTAAATATAGTAATGTGTTGATTCAAACACAAAATATTCCTATTATAATAGGCCAAGGAGGATTTTATTATGAGTTTAGGAGATAAGTTCAACGACGCGAAAGACAAAGCAGTTGATAAAGGTAAGGACCACGTAAACGAAAATAAAGACGAGTATACTGAAAAAGGTAAAGATTTCGCTAAAGATAAAGGCGAAGATTTAAAAGGTAAATTCGGAAAATAACATAATAAGTATTAAAGCTACATACACAGTTCGTGTATGTAGCTTTTTTTATATAAATAAACGATAAATGTCTTTCCACCATAATATAATCGTAACAATCGAAAAAGCTGAAGACAGACTTAAGTCCACTGCTCCACCTGTTTTAAATACAATAGGCAACTTTACAGATACATCTAATGGATAGAACAATTTAACACCTCTAGGCGTTAACATATCCAAAACGATATGAGATAACATGCCTAATAAAATAGAAACTAAATATGGTTCTGGTGCAGATATCGAATTCAATCCCCAATAGATTAAAAATAAAAATAATAAAGAATGTGTAAACGTTCTATGCCCAAAAATCAGTCTTATAATAAAACTAATTGGGAATAATTTCTTCCCGAGATTACTTTTGAAGTGGCAAATATCTGGTACTAAACTTGATACACCACATAAACTAATTATAGTAAAAGAAGTAAATACATCTTCTCCATAATATATACTTAATGATGACCCGATGAATATACCGCAAGCTAGATGTGTTTTTCCTGTCATATTAAATGATCCTCTTTTCAAAATCGTTTTTATTTATTTTATCACAAAATACCGAACAAGTATACGAACACTTTGTGACTTATGAGTGATATATATCACAAAATGATATTTCAAATGACAAATTTGTGAAAATAATCACATAAGTGTTGATTTGTATATATACCCTGTTAAACTATAAGTGTAAGTCATATTAAACATAACCCTATACCATTGTTGAAATAACCCCCTTATTTCACAACAAACAAGACTGTCTACAAAGTCACTAAAAGTGAACTAGTTGGCAGTCTTTTTTGTTTAGCCACAATTAAGTCTATACGTTTAGCGTTCTATTTGAATAAGTTGGATGGCAATCTTAGACGCGCGCGACTACAGGCTCGAGCCATATTCATAAGGCAAGCATGCACTTTACATAATCACAAACATAAAAATCACCCAATCCGTTAGTTTCATTTTCGGATTGGGTGATTCATTTTGAGAAAAGGAATAATGTTCTACCCTTTTTCTTTAACTTGCTTCTTTATTTATATTCTCTTGATTGCTGTTATTTTCATGAGTTGATTCACTTGTTCTATGTTGCTGTTGTTGGTTTTGTTCGTTGTTATTTGTTTCATCATAATGTTGATTGCTATCATTTGATGGATTTTGTTGTTTATGATCATCGCCAGTATTAGACTCATTTGTTTGATAGTTTGAATTTTGATCTGACTGTTGATTACTATCTTGATTTTGTTGTTGATTATCTTTAGGTAACGTACAACCGTCATCTTTACATAAATAACCATCGTGACTTAAATTTTGCCAAGCTCGCGTAAACTCTAAAGTGCTTTCTACTTCATCACATTCTGCTTGAGAATTACCTTGGTTTAACAAACAATTTCTTGCAGTATTATATGTTTCAGTATCAAATTCTTCGGTTTCAGTATGTTTGCTCGGCTTTACGCCATTAACATTTTCTTCTACTGGAATTTCTTCTGTAGATTGTTGTTCTGTATGATCAACACTTTGTTTATTTTCAGTTGTATTTTTTTCTTCAGTTGTATTTTCACTACTTTTTTCTTTCGTTCTAACTTCCGTTGTATTTTCTTCTGTCGTTTTTGTTTCAGATGACTTTCCACCATTATTCGGTTCATTATTCTTAGAAGATTGATTGTCACATGCTACTAGAAATAATAAGCAAACTGTTAAGAGACCATATATCCATTTCATAGAATCACTCCTCGGCCTTTTTGCTTTATCTTTCTTTCTATTCATTTAAAGACACTTCTTTCTTATAAAATAATTAAGCATTTATTAAAACATATGAATATCATACATGATAAACTTATATTAGTAAAAACTATTGTAACATGTAGGAGGTATTTGTTATGTACAAAGATGTTAAAAAGGATGAGTGGACTGGAAGAACTGATAGCACGTCTTTAAGATCTGCATTTAGGTTCCATCAAATTGTTGAATCGATTAATATCGAAAAACAAGATATTCAGCCTAAGAAAGAATTTGAACACCAAATAAACATGGCGCTTATAGGCTTTGAATGTGATGAAGGTGTATCTAGAAACAACGGTAGAACGGGAGCTGTAGATGGTCCGAAACATTTTAGAAAGTCATTGAGTCCTTTACCGATTCATAATGAATATTTACACTTAACCGATTATGGTAATGTCATTTGCAACAAAACTAAAATGGAAGAAGCTCAAGAAGAACTCGGATATAAAATTTCAAAAATTTTATTATATAACCATTTTACAATCATTGTTGGTGGCGGTCATGAAGTGCTATACGGCCATTACCTTGGTGTAAGAAGAGCTAATAGAAATAAAAAAATCGGAATTATAAATATAGATGCTCATTTTGATATGAGAGATTATGATGAACAACCTTCTTCTGGAACGATGTTCAAACAAATTTTAGACCAAGATGATCAAGTTGGTTATTTTGTGTTAGGTATACAAAAAAACGGAAATACGAAAGCTCTGTTTGAAAGAGCCGATGAGTATGGCGTTCAATACATACGTGAAGATGAACTACGTAGTCATTTATCTATAGAAACGATAACTTCTATTAACTCATTTATTGAAGGATATGACGAGATTCTTATAACATTATGTACAGATTCAATAGATGTTAGTTATGCACCTGCTGTTAGTGCACCTTGTATTATGGGGTTACAACCTCAAATCGTACAAACAATTTTGCAGCTCGTTACAAACTCAAATAAAAGCTCAAGCATCAGTATAGCTGAATTATCACCACGATTTGATATTGATAATCGAACGTCGAGATTATTAGCAAACATCGCTTCAAATATCTATCACGATCAAGCAGAAGTAATTCAATCACAATGGGAGTCTTAATCAATGACAGAAACTAAAAAAGGCATTATATATGCTGCATTTGCATATATCATTTGGGGTGTCCTTCCAATTTATTGGAACCTCGTAAATGATATAGGACCTTTCGAAATACTCGCACATAGAATTATTTGGTCCACAGTATTTATGTTGTTATTACTATTATTAACTAAACAACTTTCCATGTTTAAGCATGCAACAGTTAAGTTATTCCAACATAAAAAAATGTTGTTCGCTATCATTGCAGCAGGTTATATCATTACAGTTAACTGGGGTACATTTATATGGGCAGTTAATAACCATCATGTACTTCAAGCAAGTCTTGGCTATTATATCAATCCTTTAATGAGTATCTTTCTAGCGTTTGTATTTTTAGGAGAACGTTTCTCAAAAGCACAATGGATAGCCATTTTATTAGCATTTATCGGCGTGATTTATATGACGTTTCAAGTTGGAGAATTTCCATACGTATCCATCATTCTAGCAACATCGTTTGCATTGTATGGATTAATTAAAAAAGTTGTAGACATTGATGCATTTAGTAGCATAACAATAGAATGTATTGTCACAATGCCAGCAGCATTGCTTTATATATTTTACTTATCGCAAACCGATGCCATTACATTTGGTATGAATGTTTCAAGCGGATGGTTATTACTATCAGGAGCAGTAACAGCTATACCACTTATTTTATTTAGTGCTGGTGCAAGAAAAATACCACTTTCACTAACAGGATTCATACAATATATCGGGCCAACTATCATGTTCTTTATAGGTATTTTCTTATTAAATGAACACTTTGATATCGATCAATTGATCACATTCATATTTATTTGGGCAGGTATAATCCTTTATAGCTACACTAAATATGTAGAAATCAGTCGTAACCGCAAAAAATTAATAAAAGATATATAGAAATTTAAAAGAGGCACTTCGTAATGAAGTGCCTCTTTTATTTATTAAAATATTTCGCCACATGTTGTAGCAAGTAATGCTTTTATTGTGTGCATTCTGTTCTCAGCTTGTTGGAATACTTTTGAATATTCTGATCTGAAAACATCATCCGTTACTTCCATACAAGGTACACCAAATTTTTCGAAACAAAGTGCGCCCATTTCCGTATTCAAATCATGAATAGCCGGCAAGCAATGTAAAAATAAAGTATCATTTTTACCTGTTAAATTGATAAGGTGTTGATTCACTTGATAATCTTTTAATAGTTCGAAACGTTCTTCAAGTTGATCTTCTTCACCCATCGAGCACCAAACATCCGTGTAAATGACGTCACTACCATAAATACCTTCTTGAATATCGCTTGTAATTAACACTTCACTTTGTGATTTTTCACTAAGTGATTTAGCCATTTCTTGAATTTCTGAACTAGGATGTAGCTCTTCCGGTGCGACGATATGTATATTCACACCAAGTATCGCGCTTGTTACAAGCAACGAATTCGCTACGTTATTGCGACCATCACCTATAAATGTAAGTGTCTTTCCTTCATAAGTGCCAAAATATTCTTTAATCGTTAAAAAGTCAGCTAGCATTTGTGTTGGATGCCACTCATTTGTTAAGCCATTCCATACTGGTACATTTGAAAACTTAGCCAAGTCTTCTACTGTCTTTTGTTCATATCCTCTAAAAGCTATTCCATCAAACATTGAACCTAATACAATCGCTGTATCTTCAACAGATTCTTTTTTGCCTAATTGTAAATCTTCTTTACCAAGATACGACACACTTGCACCCATTTTAGTAGCAGCTACTGTAAAAGCTGAACGTGTTCTCGTAGAATTTTTTTCAAATAATAAAGCAATATGTTTCCCGTTTAAGTAACGATGTGGGATCTGATGCTTTTCTTTGAATTTTAGTTCTATTGCTAAATCAATAAGTGTTTCTAACTCTTCTTTAGAAAAATCAACTTCTTTTAAAAAACTCATCTTATTTAATTCCTTTAACATAGATAACTCCGTCCCAATGAAACCAGCTCCTTATTTATTTATAAAGATAATATTACAACATAGAATCTCATTTGTAAATAGTTATTCAATATATTGCATAAAAATACTAATACTGATTAGTATGACATATTAAACAAAAAAGATAACACAATTTCCTTGTTATCTATTGAAAACGGATACATTATACGTTATGATGTAGTCATCAAACAAAAGGATGTGTTTAGATATGGCAATGAGAGTATCAAAAGACAATAATCAAGTTCATATTCAATGGAGAGTCGCTGACATTACAATTCCAAATAATGAGATTAAAGACATTAAGGAAGATCAGGATATTCACGCTTTGTCTAATGAAGATCAGGATCATATCGTAAGAATTGGTTCAACTTTTGGTAAAACAAATCGTGTCATTATTGAAACAAATGAGAAAGAATACATTATTTATACACATGCTGATAAGAAAATTTATAACGAACTCACGAAAGCGTAAGTTTGAACTTTATAGCATTTAAAATAAACACCGCGAAGTCGTTTAATGATGACTTCGCGGTGTTATTTTTGGCATATATCATATTAAATATTATGATACATTTTCAATGCATGCTAACATATAGAAGAGGAGTGATGTTAATTATGTTAAGAGAATTAAATGGCTTAAATGCTGTTATTACAGGTGGTTCTAAAGGTATAGGTAAATCTATAGCTATTGCCTTAGCACGTGAAGGGGTAAACGTTTCAATAGCGAGTAGAAATGTCGAAACTTTGAAAGCAACTGCCGATGAATTAAAACAATTTGATGTGAAAGTTTTTTATAAAGAAACAAACATTGCACATCAATTAGATGTCCAACGCTTCATTGAAGATTCTTATCATGCACTCGGTTCAATAGATATCATCATTAATAATGCTGGTATTATGAAAAATAATTCATTTTTAGAAGTAAGTGAATCTGAATTTGATCAATTATTTGAAACGAATGTTAAAGGCATTTACTACGTATTACAAGAAGCATTACCTTACTTAGTAAAACAAAAAAGTGGCGATGTTATAAATATTGCTTCTATGTCGGGCTTAAAAGCAAATGCAACAAGCAGTATCTATTCTGCCACTAAATATGCAGTAATTGGAATGACTGAAGGTATTATGCAAGAAATGAGAAAGCATAATATTCGCGTATCTTATTTAACACCATCAGCTGTATTAACTGATTTGATTGGTGAAACACAATTAAAAGAAGATACAATGACGCATCCGGAAGACGTTGCAGATGTCGTAATAGCACAGCTTAAATTACAGCCAAGAACATTTATGAAAACAGCACAAATTTGGGCGACTAACCCAACACCAAAAGAATAGGAGAGATCATTATGTATGTAGTAACAAATAGAATTAAAATGAAAAAAGGCTTTGCAGAAAAATTAGCACCAATGTTTACTAAAGGTGGCGCTTTACAAGAGATGAAAGGTTTCATCAAAGTAGAAACTTGGAATATGCAAGATATAGAAGAGCATGATGAATTACATGTAAACATGTGGTGGGAAGAATTAGAAGATTTCGAAGTTTGGAAAAATAGCGATGCTTTCAAACAAGCACATAACCATGGTGGCGATTCAAATAAAGACAAAGGTGAATCACCAATGTTAGGATCAGAAATTGCGATAGCAAAAGTAGAAACAACAATTGAACCTAAATAGGGAAAAGCTTTTGTAAATAACATTTCTATCAAGCATGCACTATAAAAATAAGCATATCACGCTATTCACTGAAAAATATCAGTAGCGTGATATGCTTATTTATTTTGAGTTGAGCATGATGTCTCAACTTCTTTATTCATTAAAAGAATATGTGAGCTAGTATAACAATTATCGGAAGTGCAATTATCGTACGAATGATATAAATCATAAAGAGTTTTCCTAGGCTTACTGGTATTTTCGAACCTAGTATTACCCCTCCTACTTCTGATAAGTAAATTAATTGTGAAATACTTAAAGCACCTACAATAAATCTCGTCATATCACTCGGTACATCACTGATTAATAAAGATGGTAAAAACATATCTGCAAAACCAATCAATAACGTTTCAGATGCTTCTTTAGCATAAGGAATTTGCATTAATTCAAGTAATGGTACAAATGGCGCTCCAAGAATACTGAATGTTGGTGTGTACTCTGCAACAATTGTTGCTATTGTACCTATTGTCATTACGACTGGCAATACTGCTAACCACATATCCAAAATAGTCTTAATACCATTTATAAAAAATTGTTTAACCCCTGGTGATTTAACAGCTTTTTCTGTAGCTTGTTCAAACCCCCATGTAATTGGGTTATGTGTTTTAGGTATTTTCTCGTTTAATTGCTCAGTACTTCCGTTAGAGTATTGATCCGGAATTTGCTTCAACGGCCAAACTCTAGGCATTATAAATGCTGCAACAACACAAGATATAATAACTGATAAGTAAAACTTGAAGAAATAATCCATTAAACCAATTGTTTGAGCAATAACAATTGCGAATGTGATAGAAACAACTGAGAAAGTTGTTGCTATTACAGTAGCTTCTCTTCTCGTATAAAAACCTTGTTCATATTGTTGACTTGTAATCATAACTCCAACTGTTCCGTCACCAATAAATGAAGCGAGATTATCAACTGTAGACCTTCCCGGCAATTTAAACACTGGTCTCATTACAGGTGCAAACATAGGCCCTAAAAATTCTAGTAAACCGAAGTCCATTAACAACGGAAGGAATAAACCTGCAAAGAAAAATACAGCTAATAAAGTTGGTAATAAATCATTATAAACCATTAAACCTGTGTTTTCGTTTATTACAACACCTGGTCCAAAGTCAAAGTATATAAAAACAGCAAATATGGCACCTATTATACGTACAACTACCCAAATCCAATTCACATTGAACAACTCATTAGTTATCGTTCTTTTAGTAGAACTACTAAAAGCTGTAGAATAAATTAATGACATAACTGCAGAGACACAAATTAAAAGCATAATGATTAACCCTGCATAATCTCCTATCCAATCTAGAGCAGTATTTGCTAAAAATGCAACAGGTAAACTAGTTTCTGGATTGCCTTTATCATCTGTTACTGTTATTGGGATTAAAAAGAGATATATCCCTAATAATGATAATATTATAAATTTTAATCTTCCCACTAAAACACTTGATTGTTTCATACTTTCTCTCCTTTTCGCAAGACTAACTATACACAATAATAAATAAATATTCAATACTATTCATCTCTAATCTTATTATATATTTTTATGTAAGCGCTGTCATTTATTTTTGTAAAATAAAAAATAATAAAAGATAATAATATGTCCTAAAATTCATTATAAGTTATTAACTGAATTTTTAAATATTCAATTAATTGAATATTATCCGTATGATAAATTGATTGTTCACCCTTTTTTGATTCATTCTATACATAAAATATGAACTCATTTTACGATTGTTCGGGTATTAAATTTTGTCTGTATTTTTATAAATCACACTGTTATAATCATGTTTATATGTCAAAAAGAAGGAGTAATACGATGTCGAAAGCACGATTAATCACATTTATGTTAAGTGTATTTGTTGTAGGAATGGTTGAATTGATGATTGCAGGTATCCTTACTTTAATGAGTAAAGATTTAAATGTATCTGAAGCAATAGTTGGCCAACTCGTAACAGTTTATGCATTAACGTTCGCAATTAGCGGCCCAATACTTGTTAAAATAACTAAGAACGTATCTCCAAAGACTGTTTTATTAATAAGCATGGCTATATTCATAATAGGAAATTGCATAATTGCTTTTTCACCTAATTTCACTATATTAGTTATAGGTAGAATATTATCTTCAGCAGCAGCAGCCATAATTGTTGTTAAAATATTATCGTTAACAGTCGTATATTCTAGCCCAAGTGAACGCGGTAAAATGATAGGCCTCGTTTACACTGGTTTCAGTGCAGCCAATGTATTAGGCGTGCCACTAGGTACAAAAATTGGTGACCTAGTAGGATGGAGAATGTCATTTATCTTTATATCTCTTGTAGGTGTTGTTGCACTTATTATGATCACGTTTAATGTAGCAAGTAATAAAATAGATACTGTTGAATCATCACAACAAAACCAAGGATATAAAATCATTGATAAACTTGAAATTATAAAATATTTAAGTATTACCTTCCTTATCCTTGCAGCTAATTATGTTGTTGTCACTTATATCAGTCCATTGTTATCTATTTATGGTTATGATTTAAATATTGTATCAATCGTATTACTCGTTGCAGGTATCGGGGCAATAATTGGTACATCACTCGGTGGATATATAACAGACACATTAGGAAGTAAAAAATGGTTATTAATATCATTAAGTACTTATACAGTATTAATGGTAATATTTGAATCATTCTTACCTATATTATTCATTACGTTAATAGGTGTATTCGCATGGAACATCGTTCAATGGGGATCGAATCCACCTATTCAAATTGGTATTATCTCTCAAATTGAAGGAGATACTAGTGCAGCAATGAGTTGGAACATGTCCAGCTTAAATGCAGGTATAGGCGCAGGTTCACTATTAGGAGGCATTTTCGTTTCTTACTTTAATGTCGTTTCAAGTTTATATGTAGCAGCTGCATTAAGCTTTGTCGCATTTTTAATATGCTTAACTTTAAAAAAACAACCTAAAACTCAACAAGCAGCATAAAAAAAGCGACCGAAAAATTAATTTCGGTCGCTTTTTGCATTTAATATTATCGTAATTCTTTACCACTTTGTGATTGTTCTTCTTCATTTGATGAAGCATTTTTTTGTTCGTATTCTTTCTTGCTCATAACATCATCAACATGCATATTAACTTCAACAACTTCAAGTCCAGTCATATGTTTAACTTGTTCTTTTACTAAGTCTGAAACTTTTTTGAAGATTTTAGGAGCTGACTCACCATATTCTAAAATAACTTTTAAATCTACAGCTGCTTGTTTTTCTCCAACTTCAACAGTTACACCTTGAGTCACGCTATTTCCAGATGTGAAACGGCCAGTTAAGTTTGAAGCAAAGCCGCCTTTCATATCTAAAATACCTCTAACTTCTCGAGCAGCAATTCCAGCAATTTTTTCTATTACTTCATCTGAGAAAGATAATGTATTTGAAAATTGTGGTTCTTGAGCTTGAGCTTGTTGTTGTTGAGCTTCACGCTCTTGTTCATTTACACCAGTTTGTTCATTGTAATTACTTTTCACTTTGTTGTTGTCTACGTTTGCCATAATAAATTCTCTCCCTTAGTTTATAATTTGTTTTAATTTTTATTTATATGATTAGCAGTCTAACTAATTCTGTTCAGGAAATTCAAAAACTGCTGAGTACAGTCTTTAATATACCCCAGCCCCACACCTATTAAACATAGGACAAGAATTAAAATCGTTTTCCAAAAACCAATTGTTAAAAATAAAACTGCTAAAATTAACATCGCTATAAAACCAACAATTCTCCATTTATATTCTTTAATAAAATTAATGAATTGATTCGGATCTTGATTTTCGTTTGGCATAATCGGAACCTCCTATCCTTAAGTCTTATAATACTCTTGTATCACTTGTTTTTTGATCTCTAACATTAATCTCAATATTTTTTACAGGTATTTCAGAGAAATGTTCGACATTTTCTTTAATATCCGATTTGATACGATCAGTTAAAGTTTGAACACCACTTGTCTCTGAAACAACAAAGAAATCAGCTTTAATTGTTGCATAAGAATTCTTTTTCTTATTGTACAATTTAGCAATAACATTTGGTTGACGAACTTCATCGTATTTTTGAATTGTTCGATAAACACATTTTTCAACAGAATTTCTAGTTATATAAATGTGACCATCCTCATAGTCACGATGTAAGCCTGGTTTTTTATGTGTCGGTTTAAATGTTGCAAAGAACATTAATAAACCAAAGAATATTAGTACGCCCGCACAAGCAATCAACGTAGGTTCAAACCAACTATATTTTAATAATTGTTGTTGATAGCTCTTAATTTGGCTAATATCTAAATACATAAAAAGAAGCGTGCCTACAACTACTATTATGAATAAGCCTAGGAAAAAATTCTTTAATCTTCTCACTGGCAACTGCACCTCCTATGTAAAGTTCTATTACTACTCATAGTTATACCCCTAAAATGATTTTAAAAACAAAAATTTTATATTTAATTTATACTTTTTGGTAAAATTTTAATAAACTCGGCAAGTTGATTATATCCAATTTCCTTATAAATCTTATTAGAAGTTGGATTATTTAAATCTGTATATAATGTAGTATACTCAAAATCATTTAATAATCTTTGCGTTATTAACGCAACATTTCGACCAGCATATCCATTTTTTCTGTACTTCCGAGGTGTATAAACCATGCCTACATGTGCAAAATAGCGACCTACTTTAGCATATTTCACAAAAGATACAGGCACTCCATCTTTTATAAAAAATTGACCCGCTTCATCCTCAATCCATTGTTGAATCAATTTTTCTTCTTGTTCATCTGTCATATGTTTTAGTTCATCTTCTAAGTTCATATCAATCATACTTTTTCTATACCATTCTTTTATTAAGTCATAGTCTTCATGAGATAAAACTTTCGTTTCACCTTGTACAGTTTGAAAATCTTTGTTCACTTCATGACAAACATATACACCTTCTCTACTTTTTTCTTGCCAAGTATTATAAATATTATTTGCGATATGTATAGTTGAAGTCTTATCACCAGCAATGCCAAATTGTATATGATATTTATGAATTAATTCTTTTACTACTAAAGAAGTTATATCATCATTTATTGTTAATCGTACAATTTGTATAGGGTATGGTGGCGTATGGACGAGAAGTGCAACAACCTTTTCATCACTATATAGAACTGATACTGAATAATCATCATACTTTCCTTCATTAATAAAATATATAAGACGTTCCACTAAATTGTATTTACCTTGCTGTTTCTTAAGTGAATCAGTGACTTCATTCGGTATATTTAAATTTTCATATGATTTCCATTCCATTATTAATCACCCATTCTCTCATTATATTTATGCAACAATATCGTAAATATACACTATGTAATTGTATTAAATCAATATTAAATTACTTTTTAATTACTAAAAACATTATTAATTAAAGAAAAAGCTGAAATCATCAAATGACGATTTCAGCTTTTATTTATATATGCGTTGATTTTTGCATTAAGTATAAGAAATATGGTGCTCCGACTATTGCAACAATGATTCCTGCTGGTAAGCCGTTTGGTTCTAATACAATTTTACCAATTGTATCTGCTACTACTAACAATATAGCACCGTTTAATACTGCGATTGGCAAGTATAGTTGATGTCTCGGCCCTACTATACTTCTTGCAATATGTGGCCCCATTAAACCTACGAAACCAACTCCTCCTGCTACTGACACAGCTGCTGATGATAACACGACAGCTAAAAATACGAGAAGGATTCTTTCTCTATTATTATTTATACCGAACGCTACTGAAACTTGTTCGTTTGTACTTAATACGTTTAGTACATTTGCTTTATAGAATAGGAATGGCATAACGATGGCTAACCATGGAACAAATGCAAACACGAACGGCCATTCGTCTCCCCATATATTACCTGCAAACCATCTTGCTACAAATTCCATTTGATCTTGGTCAAATGTAGACATAATGGTAATAGATGCACCACTTAATGCTGTTGATAATCCTACGCCGATAAGGACCATTCTAACTGGGTTAATGCCTTCACCTTTTTTATGGCTAAAGGCAAAAATAACCATTGCTGTAGCTAACCCACCTAGCATACTCACAAGTGGTAATACATATACAAAGTCTCCTGCTTTAATCGTTCCGACAACTAGGAACAATGTAATCATAAAGCCGCTTCCCGCATTAATACCTAATATGCCAGGTTCAGCTAATGGATTCTTCGTGATACTTTGAAGTATTGCACCACTCAATGCCAAACTTGCTCCTGCCAATATTGTAATAATCATTCTCGGCATCCTGAATTCAAACAATATCATTGTATCAAGTTCGTTACCTTGACCAAATATCGTTTTGAAAAATTGGACAAATGTCATGTTGAATTCACCGGTTGTCATGGCAAATCCCATTGAAGCAATCAATACGACTACTAATATGATAAACGTAATACGTTGTTTTCTAATAATTTTAGGATGTATCATAATATTTTACCGTCCCTTCTCACAAGATAAAGGAAGAACGGTACACCAATAATTGAAATAACGGCTCCAATTGGTGCTTCTCCTAACATTCGCGCTATCATATCTGCAAATAGAAGGATAAATCCGCCTAACAAAGCAGATAAAGGTATCACACGTTTATAATCTGTACCTACCATGAATCTAACGATATGAGGAACCATCAAACCTACAAACGCGATTTGTCCGACAATCGACACGGCAATACCTGCTAAGAACATTGTAGCAACTAAACTCGTATATCTAACGACTGTACTGTTTTGGCCTAGTCCTTTAGATAATGTATCACCTAAGCTCAGAATCGTAAGTTGTCTACTCATAATGATAAGTACGATTAAAATAACGATAACGATTGGCGTTGATATCATAAGTTGTTTCCAAGTTGTACCACTTACGCCACCAACACTCCAGAATGTTAAAGTTTGATTCAATCTAAATATTAACGCAATTCCTTCACTTGCAGCAGTCAATAGTGCTGAAACAGCTGCACC
>CABFOD010000104.1_pt1 | contig 16714 bp, 14 predicted proteins | sample 3521941 | NCBI WGS metagenome assembly CABFOD01 (sample SAMEA5312449, study PRJEB27640) | indoor metagenome | biome: indoor environment; feature: uncontrolled; material: polymer tiles stone | place: Germany | collected 2014-07-07
GGTATCTTATTTACAGCAGGTGTAGGTGAGAACTCTGATACAATCCGTGCAGCAGTATGTGAAAAATTAGAATTCTTAGGTGTTAAAGTAGACCCTGAGAAAAATAATGGATTACGTGGTAAAGAAGCAATTATCTCAACAGATGATTCTCGTGTAACTGTAATGGTTATTCCTACAGATGAAGAAGTAATGATCGCTCGTGACGTTATGGAATTCGGGGATTTAGGATAATAGATTCATGATGCTACCTATTCATATTGAATAGGTAGTTTTTTTGTTGTGGAAGAGTTAGCTGTACGGTAAGCGGTAGTAAATTAAAAATACAACCGTTTCCGAACATCCGTTTATCATATACCCCAACAAAAATAGAGCTAAAATGACGATGATCATTTTAGCTCTATTTATTAAGGAGAATAGTTATCAGAGTTTCTTGTATTTTCTCTGTAAATCAACGATTGCACAATAGAAGCAAGTTGCAATTCCTAAAATAATTGCAATTTCCTTTTTACACACTTCCGTATTGATTTATTTTATTTGTTCTGATCCATAAATTCCTTCGTAGCTACTTCAGGTTCAAAATTATCCGGCATTGTTTCAGTTCTTACAACTAACACATCACATTCAGCATGACGCACAATTGCTTCTGAAACTGATCCGATGATGAATCGTTCAACTGCATTTAATCCTGTTGAGCCACACATGATAAGGTCAGCATTTAATTTCTGAGCACTTTTCTTAGGAATAATCGTTTTTGGAGATCCGTACTCAATTAAAGTTTCAACGTTGTTTACACCGCGAGACTCGGCAACTTTCTTGTAACCATCTAATAATGATTCAGCAAACTGTGTTGCACGTTCGGAAATAGAACGGTCATATGCTTCAACACTCGCATAACTTCTAGTATCGATAACATTGATGATGTGAAGCGTGGCATCATTACGTTTAGCAACTTCTACTGCTTTATTAAATGCCCATTCAGCTTCGCTTGATCCGTCGACTGCAATTAAGATATTTTTATATACTAACATGATTTTCCCTCCATTTTTTATATATTGCGAATCTTTTCTATACTTTAATTATATCACTAATTATGGAAAAAGTATGTGACACGGTCGTTAAAAAATCATTTATATTGATTTAAATATAATTTAAAACAAAAGGGTTTGCGTTTTAGCATCAAAGTGCTAATATGGTGATGTAAGCGTTATTATTTATAAATTAAGGGGATGAATTTTAATGATTATCGGAATTCCAAAAGAGATTAAAAACAACGAGAACCGTGTAGGTTTAACACCAGCTGGGGTACATGCTTTAGTTGAAAATGGACATACTGTACGCGTTGAAGCAAGTGCAGGTATGGGGTCTTATTTCACTGACGAGGATTATAAAGAAGCGGGTGCTGAAATCGTTTCTGTTGAGCAAGCATGGGACACAGATATGGTGATTAAAGTAAAAGAACCATTATCAGCAGAGTTTGGATATTTTAAAGAAGGATTAATCTTATTCACTTACTTACATTTAGCACCTGAAGTTGAACTGACGAAAGCGTTATTAGAGAAGAAAGTGGTTGGTATTGCTTATGAGACAGTACAATTACCTACAGGTGGACTTCCATTATTATCTCCAATGAGTGAAGTTGCTGGACGTATGGCGACTCAAATTGGTGCGCAATTCCTACAAAAAACAAATGGTGGAAAAGGGATTTTATTAGCAGGTGTTCCTGGTGTTGAAAAAGGTAAAGTGACTATTATTGGTGGTGGACAAGCTGGAACTAATGCAGCGAAAATGGCTGTAGGTTTAGGAGCAGATGTTACAATCCTGGATTTATCTCCAGTAAGATTACAACAATTAGATGATCTATTTGGTAGTCAGATTCAAACATTAATGTCTACACCTTTAAATATTGCAGAATCAGTTAAAAACAGTGATTTAGTTATCGGTGCTGTATTAATTCCTGGTGCTAAAGCGCCTAAATTAGTAACTGAAGAAATGATTAAATCAATGAGCCCAGGTTCAGTAGTCATTGATATTGCGATTGACCAAGGTGGAATCTTTGAAACTTCAGATCGTATTACGACACATGATGACCCAACGTTTATTAAACACGATGTTGTTCATTACTCAGTAGCAAATATGCCTGGAGCAGTACCTCGTACTTCAACGATGGCGTTATCGAATGCTACGATTCCTTATGCATTACAAATTGCAAATAAAGGCTATAAACAAGCAGCTTTAGATAATGAAGCAATCTTGAAAGGTTTCAATACTTTAGATGGTAATGTTACATTCAGAGCTGTAGCTGATGATCAAGGTTTAGAATATGTTGATGCAAAATCGTTATTAGAGAAGTAATTTAATGTTGTAAGTAGAAGAGGAGTGCGTCATCGCACTCCTCTTAATTTTTATACAATTTTTGTACCATGGACTTCCTGAAATGGAATAAGTTCAAGTAAATCATTTAAATTATCTTTATGTAATCCGCCACCAGGCATGATTTCTATATTTCCTTTTGAATGTCTTAATAGTCGTCCTAATTGATTAACATTATCAAGTATTGGCGATGATTTATCTTCGCTACCATGTGTTAATATACGTTTGAAATTCATATGAATTAAAGCATCCATTGCTTTTAATTGTTGTCTTAATGGAATCTGATCAAATGCCATATGCATTACACAAGGTACATTCAGCGCTGCCCTTCTTAAATCATGCATTGTAAGTGTATCCAGAGCATCATCATTTGTTAATGCACCAAAGACGAATGCATCAACGTTAAATGATTGTAATGCAATAATATCTTCTCGCATTACTTCTTTTTCAAATAAGTTATAGGTATAATCACCACCACGTGGACGTATCATTACTGCTACTTCAATATTTAGTGGATGACAATATTCTATAGCGAGCTTTACAAGTCCGAAACTAGGTGTTGTACCACCGACAAACAGATTATCACAAAGTTCAATGCGATTTGCACCATGGTTGGCCGCATAGATAATTTCGTCAAATGTTTCTACGACCGCTTCTTTAATCATTTTTCATACCTAGTCAATACTTCATAACCATCTTCAGTCACTAAAATATCATCTTCCACACGTGCGCCTATCTCACCATGTAAATAAATACCAGGTTCAATTGTAAAACACATCCCTGGTTTCAATGTATCATCATTTGCAGAAGAAATATCTGGAAATTCATGCACAGTAATACCTAAGCCATGCCCTAAACGATGAGGGAACGCGTCGCCATATCCTTTTTCGGTAATATAGTCGCGTGCGAGTGCATCGATTTCACTAATTTTAACACCAGGTTTAACACCTTCTATTGCACGTTGATTTGCTTCAGTAACAATCGCATGAATCTCCTGGTGAAATGCGGGTGGATTTCCAAAAGCAATTGTTCTTGTAATATCTGAGCAGTAACCATTATAAATAACACCTAAATCAAATAGTACATACTCATCATTTTTTAGCTCACGTTTACCTGGTGTACCGTGAGGACTTGCTGCGTGGTCGCCGAAAAGTACAGTCGTATTGAAACTCATACCGCTGATTCCTTCAATTTTTAAAATTTCTGATTCTAAATGTTGTGCCACTTCTTTTTCTGTAATACCTTCTTTTAAATGTGAAACGCCGATTTGCAATGCTTTATCAGCAAATTGTGCAGCACTTTTTAGAATTTCAATTTCATCTGCTGTTTTAATATTACGCATATCTTTGATGATTTGATCTATTGCAATTAATTGCGCAGCTTTAAAATTCTGAAATAAAGCTTTTTCACGCTTAACTGTAACATGTTCTTCTTCAATATATAGCTTTGTGTTATCCGGGAAGTTAGTATTTTGCTTCGCAACTAAAAATGCATCTTCAGTATCAGAGTAACCATATGCAGTAAGATTTGATGCTTTCTGAGCGTCTTCGACTTCCATATTTGGAACAACAAGTAGAGCATTGTCCTGAGTTACATATAAAGCAGTAAGGCGTTCATGTGGATCTGATAAGAATCCACTGAAGTAATTAATGTTATCTGGTGTCGTAATCCATGCATATTCAATAGATTGTGAATGCATCATTTGCTGTAAATTTTTTAATGTTTGTTTCATAATTATGCTCCTTCTGTTTTGAATACCTCTAGTTTATGAAAGATAAGGAAAATATTCAATCAATAGCGTCTTACAATCTTTTTAAAACATTCACTAATAATGTATAATGAACTTAATAAATAGGGAGAGGTGCTAAATATGGATGTATATTTTCATGGACAATCTTGTGTTGCTTTTGAAAGTAATGGAAAAAAGGTTTTAGTAGATCCTTTTATTACAGGTAATAAATTATCAGATTTAGATGCTTCAACTGTTCAGGCAGATTATATTTTATTAACACATGGTCATGGTGATCACATTGGTGATACTGTTGAGATTGCTAAAAGAACAAATGCAACAGTCGTTGCAACACCAGAAATTGTTTCTTATTTAGGTGGGCAAGGGATTGAAAATGCACATCCGATGAATATCGGTGGAAAATGGAAATTTGATTTCGGTACTGTAAAGTATGTACAAGCATTTCACAGTAATTCATTATACGATGACGAAGGAAATATTATTTATTTCGGTATGCCATGCGGACTTATCATTGAAGTAGAAGGCAAGACGATTTATCATGCAGGAGATACTGGATTATTCTCAGATATGAAACTTATCGCAGAACGCCATCCCGTAGACTTATGCTTTATACCGATTGGTGATAACTTTACGATGGGTATCGATGATGCAGCGTATGCGATCAACACATTTATAAATCCGAAATTAACTGTGCCAATTCATTACAACACATTCCCTTACATTGAAGTGGATCCAAATGAGTTTAGAGCACAGGTTAAAAGTCCAGTAGAAATTCTTGACGCAGGACAATCAGTAACACTTTAAGCATTAAAAGTTATGGAAACTAGGTGGCAAATTGACAAAACATGAACAAATCATCGAACATATATCAGGTCTTGCAGTAGGAAGTAAAATTTCGGTTAGACAGATTGCAAAAGATCTTAATGTGTCAGAAGGTACAGCATATCGCGCAATAAAAGAAGCTGAGAATAATGGAATCGTTTCAACGATAGAACGTGTTGGAACTGTTCGAATCGAAAAGAAAACGAGAAACTCAATTGACCGGCTGACTTTTGCTGAAATTGTTAATATTATAGATGGACAAGTACTAGGTGGCAGAAGTGGTCTGCACAAATCGCTGACGAAATTTGCAATCGGTGCAATGGAAGTTGAAGAAGTCAGTAAGTATATCGGAGAAAATACACTGCTAATTGTAGGTAATCGAATCGAAGTTCAGAAGCTCGCGTTAAGCAAAGGCTCAGCAGTTTTAATTACAGGCGGTTTCGATACTGCTGAAGAAGTTAAGAATTTATCTGATCAATTAGGGCTACCGATCATTTCTTCTAATTTTGATACATTTGCGGTCGCCAATATGATTAACCGTGCGATTTATGATCAATTGATCAAGAAAGAAGTGCTGACTGCACAAGATATTTTAATTAAATTAGATGAAACACGTTACTTAAAGGAAAATGATTCAATCAGCGATTGGCATGCATTATCAGAAAGCTCTAAACATACGCGTTTTCCAGTGTTAGATGCAAACAATAAATTAAGCGGTATGGTGACAAGTAAAGATATCTTTAATCAAAATCCTTCTGAAAAGATTAAGAAGGTTATGACTAAGTCACCGGTTACTGTTAACTTGAATACGACTGTCGCAAGTTGTGCACATATTATGATCTGGGAAAGTATCGAATTGTTGCCAGTTGTATCGCGTTATAATAACTTAATCGGTGTTGTTTCTAGAGAAGATGTGTTAAAAGCAATGCAATCAGCAGACAGACAGCCACATATGGGCGATACATTTAATGATCAGATATTAAAGAAGATGAAGTTTAATAATGATCAAATTTCAATACAGATTACTCCTCAAATGTCTAATCAGTATGGTAGTTTAAGTAAATCTGTTTTTCTTGCAATTATTGAGGAATCAGTTAAATTTCATATGAAGAAGTTAATTCGTGGAGATGTACTGATTGATAGTATCAATATCTTTTTCATTCGTACAGTCCAGATAGATTCCATTCTGGATGTTGAAGTTAAGTTGCTGGATATTGGACGTAAGTTTGCAAAGATTGAAATTGCTATTATGCAGAATAATAATGCGGTTGCAAAAGCAATGACAATTCTTCAGGTGATTGAACATTATTACTAATCAAAAAAGATTGAGGCACAAGCCTCAATCTCTTTTTAATCATGATGATTATCTTCTGTTTTGCTGTTTTTTACGCAATGCTTCCCATGCTGCATCTTCTTCACCAAAGTGACTTTCAAAATATTTTTTAGCCTTTATTGCATATTGATAATTATAAATTGCATAAGCAATAAGTAATGCGCAGATGATATAAGTAAATGTATTTGGGAATAGTAATATTTGATTACATGCAAAAGCAAACATGAAGATTGAAAAACATTGACGTGCACGTGCTCTATACCAGGCACGACGTACATCTTTTACTTCTCTAAAATATTTCGCGATATTATACACCGTGAAAATAAAAGAGAAGATCATCACTGTAACAGTGATCATGATAATATAAGGGAAAATTGTTTCCATCTTTAAACCTCCAGTCTTAAAGATTATAGCATATCTTTAACACCTGTAAATCTATCAAACAAAGGAGAAATTATGAATAAAAATGAAATAGGTGCATTGATTGAAAAAATTAATGCTTACGACACGATAATAATATTTAGACATGTACGTCCAGATCCAGATGCATTAGGTTCTCAACTAGGATTTAAACATGCAATACAGAAGCTATTTCCGAATAAACATGTGTATGCAGTAGGAAGTTCAGTTGACAATTTAAGCTTTATTGGTGAAATGGACGAAATAAATGACGAGATATTTACCGACGCACTTGGTTTAGTGTTAGATACGGCAAATGCACCACGCATTGATGACGAGCGCTATAAAATGTGTAAATCAATCATAAAGATAGATCACCATCCGCCGGTTGACCAATATGGGGAAATAAATGTCGTTAATACGGATAGTTCGTCTACAAGCGAAATAATATATGAAATTCTGTTAAATATCGGTTACGGTACAGATTTAATTACGCGAGAAATTGCGCGCTGTCTTTATATCGGTATCGTAGGTGATACAGGTCGTTTCTTATTTAATAATACGACGAGCAAAACAATGGCTATTGCTTCAGAACTATTGAAATACGATATTGATCATACGCAGATGATTAATCAAATGCAGCAACGCGATTTAACTTCAATTCGATTTCAGGGATATGTGTTGCAACATTTTAAATTTGAGGATGGCGTAGGGTATATATTCATTACGAAGGAAATTTTAGAACAATTTAATATATCTGCCAGTGCAGCATCTTTATTTGTTAATAGTCTTGCAGACACACAAGGCATTAAAGCATGGGCGTTTGCTATTGATGAAACAAGTGAAATACGTGTTCGTCTTCGCAGTAAAGATGTAGTTATTAACACACTTGCAGCAGAATATAATGGTGGTGGTCATCCATTGGCGAGTGGCGCATCAGTATATAGTGTTGAGGAATTAGAAAGATTAATAGCGCAATTAAAAGCATTGGTGAATGCTTAATAAAATGAGGTGAATAACTTGGTTGTACATTTAAATATCCATACATCATATGATCTGCTACATTCAACGGTAAAAATTAATGATTTGATTGATAGTGTCAAGTCACATGGACAAAACGCAGTTGCAATTACTGACTTAAATGTATTATTTGGTGTACAGTCATTTTATTCTGCTTGCAAAGATGCCGGTATTAAACCGATTATTGGTATGGAAATTATCCTGACGGACGGAATTGAAGATTGTTATACAGTTTTATTAGCCAAAAATAATGAGGGTTTCAAAAACCTGATGCAGTTGTCTTCACGTATTCAACTGAAAAAACTACAAAAAATATCAACTGATGTACTGCGTCAATATACTGACCAGTTAATTGTTATCTATAAACAATTAGATGCCAATCAGCAACATTTTGTCATTGATGAAGCCGATTATTATGTCAGTCATGATAGTACAATCGAAGCTAGACGTGTATATATCGATGATGTGCGATACTTATCGCCAGAGGGTATTGTAGATTTAAGCATCTTAAACGCAATTGATGATAATAAAAAGATACCGCTAGAGACAATTCAATTAAAGTCTGGAACACAATATATTAAATCAGATGAAATATTATTAGATTTTGGTATTTCTAAAAATGACATCCAGGCGACAGAGCAAATCGCTAAATCATGTAATGTTATACTAGAAAAGTCGACACATCTGCCAAAATATCCAGTACCAAATGATTTAACAAGTGATGCATATCTATTTGAACTTTTACAAAAGCAAAAAGTAAAGTTTCCACAGTTTGATAATATTTATGAAGAACGATTAATGTATGAATATAAAGTCATTCAAAGCATGGGGTTTTCTGATTACTTTTTAATTGTTAGTGATCTCATACATTTTGCGAAGACACATGACATATTGGTAGGCCCAGGTCGTGGATCATCGAGTGGTTCGCTTGTTAGTTATGTGCTTGGTATCACTACAATTGATCCGATAGAGCATGATTTACTTTTTGAGCGTTTTTTAAATCCGGAACGTGTAACGATGCCGGATATTGATATTGACTTTGAAGATAAAGAGCGCGATAAAGTAATTGAATACGTCATTAAGAAATATGGTGCATTCAATGTAAGTGGTATCGTGACATTTGGTCATCTGTCTATGAAAGCAGTGATGCGTGACGTTGGACGCATACTGCAGTTTTCAGAAAGTGAGTTAAAAGAAGCAAGTTCAATATTAAGTAATAAAAGCTTTAATAATTTAATCGATGCATATGAAGATGATGCATTCTCAAGCTTTATTGATTACAATGACCGACGCAAAAAATGGTATCAGATTGCAAGGTCGCTGGAAGGTTTACCACGTCATACATCGACACATGCTGCAGGTATTATCATTCATGACCAGTTACTTACAGATTATGTACCTTTATTGATGGGTGAAGATTACCCACTAACCCAATGGAATATGACAGAAGTAGAAGCGGTTGGATTACTTAAAATCGATTTTCTTGGTTTACGTAATTTAACGATTATACATAATATACTACGTTCTATTAAAGCACAATATGGTAAGACGATAAATATTGAACAAATCCCGATGGATGATATAAAAGTTTACGAGCAGTTATCCAGCGGAGATTCAATGGGAATATTCCAATTAGAATCAGATGGAATACGGAATGTGTTAAAACGATTAAAACCAGAAAATTTCAATGATATTGTTGCAGTTTTAAGTCTTTATCGTCCTGGTCCGATGGAACAAATACCGTTATATATTGAAAGACGTCATAATCAGCAAACAGTTCACTTATCTCATGCTGATTTAGAGGATATTCTATCACCTACTTATGGTGTAATCATCTATCAGGAGCAAATTATGCAGATTGCAAATCGATTTGCTGGATTCAGTTTAGGTGAGGCGGATATTTTAAGACGTGCTATGAGTAAGAAGAACCATCAGACATTACTGGCTGAACAGGAGCATTTTGTATCAGGTAGCATGAAGAATGGTTATTCAAAACAAGATGCGACGGCGATTTATGAATTAATCTTAAAGTTTGCTAATTATGGATTCAATAAAGCACATGCTGTCGCATATGCAAAAATATCATATATTATGATGTATTTTAAAGTGCATTTCCCAAATATATTTTATGCCGCGACACTCAGTAATCAAATTGGTGTTGAGCATAAAACAAAAGAAATTATCGCTGAAGTAAAATCAAGAATGATCAATATATATCCCGCTGATATTAATCAGGCTGGCTGGTATTACAAAGCGCAAAAGACAGGTATTATGATGTCACTCGGTATGATTAAGGGAGTAGGATACAGAAGTGTGGTTGAAATTGTTGAAGAAAGAAAAAAAGGACCGTTTAAAGATATATATGACTTTTGTGCCAGAATTCCGAAACGCGTTAAATCTAAAGCATTGCTGGAAGCATTGATACATGTTGGTGCTTTTGATCAATTTGAGCAAAATCGTGCAACTTTGCTTGCTTCACTTGATGCGATTCTTGATGTTGAGAAAGAAGCTTTTGGTGAAATGAACTTTCTTGAGTCTTTAGGACTCAATAAGAAGAAAATCTATCATTATCATGAAGAGATGTCGGATGATCAAAAGGCTAGTTATGAGCTTGAGTATCTTGGTTTCTTTATTTCCAGACATCCAATCGAAGCATTGTTTAATGAACTACAGTTTTTACCCCTATATCGTATGAGTCAGAAGGTAAATGACCAATATATCTTACTCTGGATTGAAGGATTAAGAAGAATTAGAACAAAAAAAGGTCAACCAATGGCATTTGTACAAGCGATGGATGGTATTCAGCAGATGAATCTTGTCGTTTTTCCCACAGCATTCCATCAATACGAGACATTGATTCAAACCAATAAGCCACTTATTGTAAAAGGGAAATTTGATGATAAGAAAGATAATCAAATCATTGTAAACGAAGTAATTAAAGTCGATGAATTTATTAAAAATATTCACTTGAATGCGAAGCAATTATATGTGAGAGTCCCTGTTCAAAATACAGAACAAATCAATAAACAAGGTGATATTGAAGTGATTCAATTTGAACAGAACGAAATGCAACCGATAGGTTTTATTCAAAGAGACAAACTAGATGACTTTATGTCTCGATACGATAAAGCAGATATTCGTCTAATTTAACATTTCAAATCATTTTAATATATGGTATAGTATTCCTTAGTGGTCTGACCACTAAGGTTTTTTTATTGATGAGAAGGGGGAAAAACCTTGAATCCAATACCAAACAAAGGATTTAATGCAGTAATTACTGCAATTAATGAAATTATAAAAACTAAAAATTTAACTGCTGGCGATAAACTACCTTCTGAACGTTATTTGAGTGAAAATCTTAATATTAGCAGGTCAAGTGTTCGTGAAGCACTCCGAGCTTTAGAAATGCTTGGCGTGATTGAAACAAGACGCGGTGAAGGTACTTATTTAACAGAAATGGATAATAATCAATTTATTGAAATGATAGCAGGCTATGTTGTTACAACTGAAACACAGCAAGATGAAATTACTGATTTTATACATATGATAGAATCAATCGTAAATGTTGACAGTACAAATGTACAGCATTTAAAAGATGCGATTGAAACGCGTAATACTATCATGTTTCGTGTTTGGAAATTATTGAAACAGTTTGAAAAGACATATGATGTAGAGGGGTAATGGATATGTTCAAAGATATATTTAAGCGCAATAAGAAAAAAAAATATGTAGCTGTACAGAACATGAAAGATACAGAAGTTCCTGAAGGTATCATGGTCAAGTGTCCTAAATGTAAGAAGATTATGTATACAAAAGAATTAAGTACAAATCTAAATGTTTGTTTTCATTGTGATCATCACATGGCATTAAGTGCATATGAACGCATTGAAGCCATTACTGATATGGATAGTTTTGAAGAATTTGATGCCGTGATTGCTTCTCAAAATCCTCTTTCATTTCCAAATTACGCTGAGAAGTTAGAAAGCGATAAAGAAAAGACTGGTTTAAATGAAGCGGTTGTAACCGGTGTCGGTAAAATAGATGGAAATCAATTCGGTATCTGTGTGATGGATTCCAGATTTAGAATGGGGTCTATGGGGACAGTAGTCGGCGAAAAAATAAGCAGAGTAATCGACTACTGCACTGATCATGAACTTCCATTTGTTATCTTTACTGCTAGCGGAGGTGCACGTATGCAGGAAGGGATTCTATCTCTGATGCAAATGGCTAAAACAAGTGTAGCGATAGAAAGACATAGCGAAAAAGGACTCTTGTTTATTTCTTATATGACACATCCGACAACTGGCGGAGTTTCTGCTAGCTTTGCTTCTGTAGGAGATATTAATTTAGCTGAACCAGAAGCGTTAATTGGCTTTGCAGGTAGACGTATTATTGAACAGACAATCAATGAGAAACTACCAGACGACTTTCAAACAGCTGAGTTCCTGCTTGAACATGGACAACTGGATAAAGTAGTACATCGTAAAGCAATGAAAGAAACGTTAAGTAAACTCATCGCGATGCATACGAAAGGAGTATAACTATGGCGCTTGAATTTGAAAAACCGTTAATCGAACTTGATAGAAAAATTGAAGAATTAAAGAAATATATGGCTTCAGAAGGTGTAGACTTAAGTGATGAAGTTAAAACATTACAGATTTCTAGGGAAGAAAAATTTAATGAAATCTATGATAACCTTACACCATGGCAGCGTGTTCAAATTGCACGACTTACAGAACGTCCAACAACACTGGACTACATTCATTATTTGTTCGAAGATTTTATTGAATTGCATGGTGACCGCAACTTTAGAGATGATCCGGCAATCATTGGTGGTGTAGCACGATATAAAGGGAAACCTGTCACAGTAATAGGACATCAACGCGGCAAAGATACAAAAGATAATATATATAGAAATTTTGGAATGGCACATCCGGAAGGTTATCGTAAAGCGTTGAGATTAATGAAGCAGGCTGATAAATTTAATCGCCCTATAATATTATTTATTGATACGAAAGGTGCTTATCCTGGTAAAGCTGCAGAAGAACGAGGGCAAAGTGAATCGATTGCCAGAAACTTAGTTGAAATGGCGGGTCTTTCAGTACCGGTTATCTCGATTGTTATTGGAGAAGGCGGTAGTGGCGGTGCTTTAGGTTTAGGGATATGTAATCGATTATTAATGCTTGAAAACTCAACGTATTCTGTTATCTCGCCAGAAGGTGCTGCAGCATTGTTATGGAAGGATAGTAGTTTAGCACAGCTCGCTGCAGAAAGTATGAGAATTACGGGACCAGACTTACTGGAACTTAATATTGTAGATGAACTGATTACAGAAGTTAAAGGTGGCGCACATTTAAATATAGCTGCTCAAAGTGAACATATTGATATTTCTATTGAAAAACATTTAAATGAGTTAATGCAATTAGATAAACAGGCATTAAAAAATCAGCGCTATGATAAATTCAGAAAAATTGGTAGTGCAATGTAAATTTACATGTCAGTAAATGATGCGATGTAAATAATTGAAAAACAATGAGAACGCTTAAAAAGAAACCCCTAGATACTTATTCTAACGGGTTTTTAATTTGTCAAAGATAAAACGTTTACATCTGTTATAATACATGATTTTAATGGATATAAATATTGGATTGTGTTAATTTAAAGGTATCAATAGACAAAAGGTGAGGATAATACTATGAAAAAGATAGCAGTATTAACAAGTGGTGGGGATGCACCAGGTATGAACGCTGCTGTGCGTGCAGTTGTACGTAAAGCGATGTACCATGATATTGAAGTTTATGGGGTTTATCAAGGGTATCAAGGTTTAGTGAATAATAATATACATAAGATGGAACGTGGTACTGTAGGAGATAAAATTCAACGTGGTGGTACGTTCTTGCAGTCAGCGCGTTGCCCTGAGTTTAAAGATCCAGAAGTGCGCCAAAAGGGTATTGATAATTTAAAACAGCTAGGTATTGAAGGATTAGTTGTGGTTGGGGGAGATGGTAGTTATCGAGGTGCGCAACGTCTGAATGAAGAAGGTATTAAGACGATTGGTATCCCGGGTACAATCGATAATGATATCAATGGTACTGATTTTACAATCGGTTTCGATACAGCATTAAATACAATTATAGAAGCAATTGATAAGATTCGTGACACTGCGTCAAGTCATGAACGTACATTCATTGTTGAAGTAATGGGACGAGACGCAGGAGACCTTGCTTTATGGTCAGGACTTGCTGGTGGAGCAGAGACAGTATTAGTTCCAGAACATAAGAAAGATATTAAAGAAATTGCAGATAAAATACAACAAGGTATTGAGCGTGGTAAGAAACACTCGATCATTGTTGTTGCTGAGGGTGTAATGAGTGGTCACGAATGTGGTGAACAGCTTAAGAAGTATATTAATGTTGATACGCGTATTTCTGTATTAGGACATATGCAACGAGGTGGATCTCCATCAGGATTAGATAGAGTATTAGCAAGCAGACTAGGTGGCTATGCTGTAGAATTATTAATGAATGATGAAACAGGGTTAGCTGTTGGTATTCTGAATAATAAATTATCAAAGACGTCATTTGATGATATATTCTCTGCAACGCATACTTTAGATGAACAAATGTATGCACTATCAAATGAATTATCAATTTAATATAACTGTTGAATGAATACTGAATTAGCATTAACTTTCTTAATTGAATAGTATAAAAAAAAAGTTACCGGAGGCTCATAAACATGAGAAAAACTAAAATTGTATGTACGATAGGACCAGCATCAGAATCGCCAGAAATGTTAGAGAAATTAATGAATGCTGGAATGAACGTAGCACGTTTAAACTTCTCACATGGTAGTCATGAAGAACACAAAGCACGCATTGATACGATTCGTAAAGTGGCTAAAAAATTAGATAAAACTGTAGCGATTCTTTTAGATACTAAAGGCCCTGAAATTCGTACACATAACATGGAAAATGATAAGATTGAATTAGTTAAAGGTTCTACAGTATCAATTAATATGAAAGAAGTATTAGGAACGCCAGCAGAATTTTCTGTGACATATGAAGATCTAATTAACGATATTCATGTTGGTTCAACGATTCTTTTGGACGATGGGTTAATCGAACTAACAGTTAAAGATATTAAGCATGAAGAAGGCAGAATTATCTGTGATGTTATCAATGCGGGGGAATTAAAAAATAAAAAAGGTGTTAATTTGCCGGGTGTTAAAGTGAATTTACCAGGTATTACGGATAAAGATGCGCAGGATATCATATTCGGTATCGAACAACGTGTTGACTTTATCGCAGCATCATTCGTTCGTCGTGCAAGTGACGTTTTAGAAATACGTAAAATTTTAGAGGATAGAAATTGCGATTTCATTAATATCATTCCTAAAATTGAGAATGAAGAAGGTATTGAAAATATTGATCAGATTTTAGAAGTTTCAGATGGATTAATGGTTGCTCGTGGAGATATGGGTGTTGAAATTCCGGCAGAAGAAGTACCATTAGTGCAAAAAGATTTGATTCAAAAATGTAACATTATGGGTAAACCAGTAATTACAGCGACGCAAATGTTGGATTCAATGCAACGTAACCCACGTTGTACACGTGCAGAAGCAAGTGACGTGGCAAACGCGATTTATGACGGAACAGATGCTGTCATGTTATCAGGAGAGACTGCTGCGGGCTTATATCCTGAAGAGTCAGTTAAAACGATGCATAATATTGCATTTGCAGCTGAAGAAGCTCAGGATTATAAGCGTTTATTATCTGACAGAACGAAATTAAATCAAGCGTCAATGGTTAATGCTATTGGTGTTTCTGTTGCACATACTGCTTTAAATTTAGATGTTCAAACAATTGTTGCTGCAACTGAAAGTGGAACGACAGCACAAACAATTTCAAAATATCGTCCACATTCTAACATTATTGCTGTAACACCTTATGAAGAAACTGCGCGTCATATGGCACTTGTTTGGGGTGTTATTCCAGTGATTAAGAAAGGAAAATCAACGACAGACGGATTATTAGATAAAGCGGTTCAGGCAGCAATAGAAGTAGGAACTGTTGAAAATGGTGATTTAATTATTATCACTGCTGGTATCCCTACTGGTGAAGCTGGTACAACGAACTTAATGAAGATCCATTTAATTGGAGACGTCATTGCAGCAGGACAAGGTATTGGGCGTAATGCTACAGTTGGTAAAGTATTAGCTGTTAGATCTGCAGAAGAATTAGCAGATAAAGACTTATCTGATAAAGTCATTGTAGCACCATCTACAGATGCTGACATGGTTCCTTACATTGAAAAAGCTTTAGCGATTGTAACTGAAGAAGGTGGCTTAACGTCTCATGCAGCAGTTGTTGGATTAACGTTAGGGAAACCAACGATTGTGGGCGTTGCAGACGTAATGGAAAAACTAGAAACTGGTACATTAGTAACAGTAGATGCAGAGCACAACAAAGTTTATGTTGGACATGCAAAAGTAAATTAATTGCTATATATAGATGAATTTGATTATAAAAACAAGAAGCACAGGATTAATGTCCTGTGCTTCTTATTATTTATTATTTATTATCATAATTATGTGGATCAAAACTTCCTTTTTTAAATCCACCTTGTGCAGCATACATAATTGCTAACAATACAAACCACAATGGTGATACGAATAATCCCATTCTTGTATCTTCAGCCATAAACAATAGAGCGAACATAAATACGAAGAATAAAAGAATTGCGATAGCAGAAATTTTACCGCCTGGTAATTTGTAAAGACTTGACTGATGTAACTGTGGTCTACGTTTTAAGTAAACAAGATATGCTGCAAGAATGATAGACCATACAACGATAAAGAATACTGTTGCAACAGTCGTTACTAATGTAAATACTGCGTTTGCATTAGGCATAAAGTAATTCAGTAATACTGATAATAATAACAACACACTTGAGAATACTACTGCGTTGGCTGGTACACCGGCTTTATTCGTACGTTGGAAGAAACTATCGTTTCCTTTT
>CABFOD010001218.1_pt1 | contig 16678 bp, 14 predicted proteins | sample 3521941 | NCBI WGS metagenome assembly CABFOD01 (sample SAMEA5312449, study PRJEB27640) | indoor metagenome | biome: indoor environment; feature: uncontrolled; material: polymer tiles stone | place: Germany | collected 2014-07-07
CAAACATTAGGCATTGAAGTCTGGAATGAAACAATGATGATAGAAGCACTTAAGTAATAATAGTTAGGAGAAAAAGATGAAACGTTTAGGCTATTTAGTATTATCGACACTTATATTAGCAAGTTGTTCGAATTCTGAAACGACAACCAATGATCAGAATAAAGAAAAAGAAGAAAAGCAAATTGCTACTGATATTCAAATTTCAAATGACTATTTTAGAACGTTATTACCGTTTAAAGAAAGTCAGGCACGTGGATTAACAAGTACAAATATGTCTAGCAGCTACAATGGAGAAGCATTTGAAACAGGTTTATTACGTATCAGTAAGAACGTTTTTTCTCCTGATGAGTATTTGTATCGCGATGGCCAATTACTGACAAAAAGTGCTGTAGAAAGTTATCTGGAACCACAATATACAAAAGCTGAAATAGACAAGATGGACAAGGATGAACGTATCGAAAAAAATGCATATGCCAACTTCGGTTTGAATCCATCGCATAAAGGTGAGACAGATCCAACGAAGATTGCAAAAGAATCGCCAGCTTATTTATCGCATATTATTGAACAGGACTTCTTTACGGAATCAGACGCAAAACGTAAGAGAATTTCCGGTATGACAATCGGCCTTGCGATGAATAGTGTTTACTACTATCAAAAAGAAGCATATGGTGAAGTGTATAGTGAAAATTTAGATAAAAAAGAAGTTGAGAAAAAAGGGAAAGCAATGGCAGATGAGATACTATCTCGCTTACGTGTGAAACAGGAATTAAAGGATATTCCGATTACGTTTGCAATCTTTATACAATCATCATCAGAAAGTATTACTCCAGGGAATTTTGTCTCTTATGCTGTAAGTGAGGAAAGCAGTAAGAAGATTGGAAAATGGAAGTCTGTAAATGAAAAGTATGTATTGTTACCTTCAGCTGATGCAGATAAATTAAATGAGAAATTAAATAATGATTATAAACAATTTAACGATCAGCTACAAACGTACTTTCCAAACTTTACGCAATCAATAGGAACAGGTTATTTTGTCAACGATTCGATTAAAGAGCTGAATATTAACGTGCCATTAGACTACTTTGGTAAAGCAGAGGTAGTAGGTGTTACACAATATATTGCAGACCTAGCAATGAAGAATTTCAGTCAAGTTGATAATTTAGAAATCTCTATCGTAGATAACGATAAACCACTTGCGTTAATCGTGAAAAATAAAGGTGCTAAAGAACCGACGATTCATGTATATCGTCAGTAAATTATAAAAAAGCCATTCAATACGAAAGTGTATTGAATGGCTTTTTGTGTGAAATGATTTTAGGAAGGGTAAGTGTCTTCAAAATAAATCTGAGGTCACTTTCATATAAAAATATAATGATTAACTTCTAACAATACGTTTCATTTCATCAAATTCATCAATAATACGTTGTTCTGGCTTTGGTGTCATCAGAGACACTAATACAGTAGAAACTAAACTGATGATAAATCCAGGAATGATTTCATAATATTCGAAGATGCCGCCATGAGATTTCATGAAGATCCAGAAGATTACGGTGATTGAACCTAATACCATACCTGTAATTGCACCATGTTTCGTTAAGCCTTTCCAGTATAATGATAACAATACAAGTGGTCCGAATGCAGCACCAAATCCAGCCCATGCATTACCGACTAAGTTTAAGATTGTATCATTTGGGCTCCATGCAATCGCACCAGCGACTACTGCTACAAGCAATACAGAAATTCTTCCAACTAAAACGAATTCTTTCTCACGACTTGTATCCTGTAAACTAGATTTCGTGAATAACATATAAAAGTCTTGTGTTAAAGCTGAACTTGTTACAAGTAACTGTGAAGAAATCGTACTCATAATAGCCGCTAAAATAGCTGCTAAGAAGAATCCTGCAATTAACGGGTGGAAGAGCACTTGACTCATCACTACGAAAATTGTTTCAGGGTTTTCTAATTTTGTACCTGATTCATTGATGAATGCGATACCAACAAGACCTGTAACGACAGCACCAATCAATGAAACAGCCATCCATGAGATACCGATTCTTCGTGCTGCTGGTAACATTCTATGAGACTTAATTGACATAAATCTTACGATAATATGTGGTTGTCCAAAATATCCTAATCCCCAAGCAAGTAACGAAATAATACCTACTGTTGTTGTTCCTTTAAAGATGTCTAAGTTAGTTGGTTTTAATTCAACAACTGTATCAAATACTTCTAATCCATTTAATTTCATAATCGCTACGATCGGAACTAATACTAAAGCGATTAACATGATAACCCCTTGGAAGAAGTCAGTTAAAGATACTGCTAAATATCCACCGAACAATGTATACAGAATCACGATACTTGCCGTTAAAATTAACCCGACATGATAATTTAATCCAAATGCACTTTCAAATAATACGCCACCTGATACCATTCCGGCATGTGTATATAATGTGAAGAAGACGACGATTACTAATCCTGAAATAATCTTTAAGATACGTGTATGGTCACTAACACGTTTTTCAAAGAAATCTGGAATGGTAATTGCATTATCTGTAAGTTCTGTGTAAACACGTAGACGTGGTGCAACTAAAATGTAGTTAAGCCATGCTCCGAACGTTAACCCGATTGCAATCCATGCTGCTGAAATACCTGTTGAGTAAACAGATCCAGGTAATCCCATCAGCATCCATCCACTCATATCAGCAGCGCCTGCTGATAACGCTGTAACTAAAGCACCAAGATTACGACCACCAAGCATATACTCATCCAGCGTGCTTGTTGATTGCTTGTAGGCATAGTATCCAATGCCAAGCAAGATGAAGAAGTACACAGCGATCATGACATAGGTCATCCATGTTGCTTCAATTTTTACGTTTTGAAACGTATTTCCTAATAAAAACATTATTTATCCCCCTTTTATCCCTTTAATACATTAAATCAGAATATTTTGTACACTTTATTATAAGTCCTTTTAAAGCGTTTTCAAAGATAATTTTTAATAATTTTAGATTTTTCTTAAAAAATTTGATAAAATCTAAGGATGATATAAAGTTCAGGAGGAATATATTCATGTCAAAAGTAACGAACGAGCAAGTAAAGCACGTTGCACATTTAGCACGTCTGGAAATTACTGAAGAAGAAGCAGCAAAGTTCAGCTCTCAATTAGAAGCGATTCTTAACTTTGCAGACCAATTAGAAGAAGTAGATACAGAAAATGTTGAGCCAACATTCCATGTATTAGAACTTCAAAATGTATTGCGTGAAGATGTTGCAGAAAAGAGTTTAACACAAGAAGAAATTTTAAGAAATGCGCGTAGTACAGAAGCAGGTCAATTTAAAGTACCATCGATTTTAGACGGAGGAGAATAACAAATGTCATTAAGATATGAATCTATAGAAAATTTAACGAAATTGATTCAAGAGAAAAAAGTAAAACCTTCTGAATTAATTGAAGAAACATTTAAAAATATTAAACAAACTGATGCAACAATCAATTCTTTCTTAGCATTAGATGAAGCTGTTGCTATGGATAAAGCGAAAGCGATGGATAATCAGGAACCTACAGGTAAACTTTTCGGAATTCCGATGGGTATTAAAGATAACATCGTGACAAAAGATCTAGAAACGACTTGTGCGTCAAAAATCTTAACAGGTTTTAATCCGGTTTATGATGCGACAGTTATGAATAAGTTAAATGCGGAAAATGGTATTGTTGTCGGAAAATTAAATATGGATGAGTTTGCAATGGGCGGATCAACTGAAAACTCATTCTATAAGAAAACTGTCAATCCGTTTGATCATTCTGCAGTACCTGGTGGTTCTTCAGGTGGATCTGCTGCTGCTGTTGCAGCTAGTTTAGTACCATTTTCTTTAGGTAGTGATACTGGTGGATCAATTCGTCAGCCAGCATCATACTGTGGTGTTGTCGGTATGAAACCAACATATGGCCGCGTATCACGTTATGGTTTAGTGGCATTTGCATCTTCTCTAGATCAAATCGGACCGATTACAAGAAATGTTAAGGATAATGCAAAAGTATTAGAAATTATTTCTGGACACGACAATATGGACTCTACAAGTGCACCGGTAGAAGATGTTGACTTTTCTTCTAATATTGAAAAGGACATTAAAGGATTACGTGTTGCAGTACCAAAAGAATATTTAGGAGAAGGTGTATCTGAAGAGGTGCGTACTTCAGTTCAGAATGCGATTAAAGCATTAGAAAAAATGGGTGCTGAAATTTCAGAAGTTTCGTTACCAAATTCTAAATATGGTGTAGCAACGTACTATATTCTTTCTTCTAGTGAAGCGTCAGCGAACTTAGCGCGTTTCGATGGTATTCGCTATGGTTATCAGGCAGAAGGTGCTAAAAACTTAGAAGAGTTATACAAAAAGACGCGTCAGGAAGGTTTCGGCGATGAAGTGAAACGTCGTATTATGTTAGGAACGTACGCTTTAAGTTCTGGTTACTATGATGCTTATTATAAAAAAGCTCAAAAAGTCCGTACGTTGATTAAACAAGACTTTGAACGCGTATTTGCAGAATATGATGTTATTGTTGGACCTACTGCTCCAACTGTTGCATTCGATATCGGTGCTCAAATCAATGATCCATTGACAATGTATGCTAATGATATCTTAACAATTCCAATTAACTTAGCAGGATTACCTTCAATTTCTGTACCATGTGGAGAAGCAAATGGACGTCCAATCGGTTTACAGTTAATCGGTAAGCCGTTCGATGAGAAAACATTATACAACGTTGCATATAACTATGAGCAAGTATTTAATATGTCTGAACGTTATCAATCATTATAAGGAGAATATACTATGCATTTTGAAACAGTAATCGGACTTGAGGTCCATGTAGAACTTAAAACAGAATCAAAAATGTTTTCGGCTTCTCCTGCACATTTCGGAGCAGAACCGAACACAAATGTTAACGTGATTGACTTGGGATATCCAGGTGTATTACCTGTTGTGAATAAAACAGCTGTAGACTGGGCAATGAGAGCTGCTATGGCTTTAAATATGGATATTAGAACTTCTACGAAATTTGACCGTAAAAACTACTTTTATCCAGATAATCCGAAAGCTTACCAAATCTCACAATTTGATGAGCCGATTGGTGAGAATGGATATATTGATATCGAAGTAAACGGTGAAACGAAACGTATCGGTATTACACGTCTTCATATGGAAGAAGATGCTGGTAAATTAAGCCATAAAGACGGTTATTCATTAGTCGATTTAAATCGTCAAGGTACACCGTTAGTTGAAATCGTATCTGAACCAGATATCCGCACACCGGAAGAGGCATATGCTTACTTGGAGAAGTTAAAAGCAATCATCCAATACACAGGTGTATCTGACGTACGTATGGAAGAAGGATCACTTCGTTGCGATGCAAACATTTCACTTCGTCCAGTTGGTCAAGAGAAATTCGGTACAAAAGCAGAGCTTAAAAACTTAAACTCATTCTCTTACGTTAAAAAAGGATTAGAGCATGAAGTGAAACGTCAGGAAGAAGTTTTACTAAATGGTGGCGAAATTCTTCAGGAAACACGTCGTTTTGATGAATCTACTGGTAAAACAATTCTTATGCGTGTTAAAGAAGGTTCAGATGATTATCGTTACTTCCCTGAACCTGATTTAGTTCCTTTATTCATTGATGAAGCATGGAAAGAACGCGTACGTGCGTCTATTCCAGAACTTCCTGATGTACGTAAAGCGAAATATGTTTCAGAATACGGATTACCTGCATATGACGCACACGTATTAACATTAACGAAAGAAATGTCTGATTTCTTCGAAGCAATGATTGCTTTAGATGCAGACGCTAAACTTTCTTCAAACTGGTTAATGGGTGGCGTAAACGAATATTTAAACAAAAATCAAAAGGATTTACATGATACAAAATTAACACCAGAAAACTTAGCTGAAATGGTGAAATTACTTGCAGACGGTACAATTTCTTCTAAGATCGCGAAGAAAGTATTCGCTGAAACGGTTGAAAGTGGAAAAGCGCCGAAAGTGATTATGGAAGAACAAGGATTAGTTCAAATTTCTGATCCTGAGCAATTAAAAGCATTCGTTACTGAAGCTTTAGATAACAATCCACAATCAATTGAAGACTTTAAGAATGGTAAAGGCAAAGCGACAGGATTCTTAGTTGGTCAAATTATGAAAATTTCTAAAGGACAAGCTAACCCACAAATGGTTAACAAAATTCTTAAAGAGGAATTAGAAAAACGTTAATATATGTATTATCAGCTCTAAAAATAGGACAATATGTGCCTATTTTTAGAGCTTTTATAATACAATGATAGTAAGGTGTAATAATTAACAGTTATAAAATAATTGACAATTATTATCAAATTGATACTATTATTTTAATGAACTTAGGACGAGGAGAGAAATAGAATGATTGATATTCATAACCATATAGTATTCGGCATCGATGATGGTGCACAAACAAAAGAAGATATGCTTGATATGGCAAGAGCCGCACATGCAGAAGGAATAACTGATATTATTGCGACACCCCATCATAAAATTGGTGTGTACGAAAATTTTGGTCCGAAAATTAAAGCTTTAACAGAAGAAGTGAATACAATTATTGCCGCTGAAGGTATACCTGTAAAAGTACATCCCAGTCAGGAAGTAAGAATTTATGGAGATGTTGTTGAAGATTTAAAAAATGGTCAGGCTTTAACTTTATCTGAAGATAGCCCTTATGTGTTAATTGAGTTTCCTTCACATGAAGTACCAATATTTACAGAGCAATTATTTACGAAGATGGCTTTAGAAGGATATATTCCGATCATAGCGCATCCTGAGCGTAATTCTGAGCTTCAAAAAAATCCAAATAAATTGGCTGAACTTATAGAACTTGGTGCGCTCGCTCAAGTTACTGCTGGGGTTGTTTGTGGTCATTTAGGTGAATTTAGCAAGCAGTGTGCTGAAATGATGATGGACCATCGTTTAATTCATATAGTAGCGAGTGATGCTCATAATGTAACTTCAAGAAATTATTATATGAATGAAGCGTATGAAGCAATTGCCGGGAAGTATGGCGATGAAGCAGTTAACAAGTATAAAGAAAATGCCCAAAAAGTGTTAAAGGGTGAAACGATTCGTTATGTCAGTCCGATTGAAGTAGAGAAGGAAGATAAGGTTGAGAAACCTGTTAAGAAAAAGAAGAAGAAATTTCTTGGATTATTTTAAATACAACAAAAAAGCTTGTCTCCAAAAATTATTGGAGACAAGCTTTTAACTATTCAACTTTATCGTTAAATAAATAATCTGAAATTGATGTTACCCATCTTGCTACACCACGGTCTGTCAATAAACCATCAGCTACGTTGTAATAATCTTCAATTGCCTTATTGTTCGGCCATTTGTTAGATTGATTCACATAGAAAAATTCATTGTTTTGACTACCGAAATAATCTGCTTCAGCTTTTTGATATTTAGCAAAATTAGAATCATTGTATTCAGGTCTTGTACCAATGATTACTACAGGCGTATTATCGTCACCTGCTGCAGAATAGATACTTTCAACCGTTGCAATGTGGTCGTTTGACGATACATCTTCAGAGAAATCGTTTAAAGTTAATGCATCTAAAATGACTAAGTCAGGTTTAGTTTTATTAATTTTTTCGATACTTACTGTTGAAGAAGAACCAGATACTTCTACTTCATTCACTTTAATATGATCGTCAGAAGCATATGCTAACTCATCTTTAACTGTCGTGTTCTCGTCAGATGTTTGATACGGCGTAGACACAAGTGTGATATTCATGACTTTCTTATCCTTAACTGCATTGTTATAGATAGACTGAAAAGTTTTGTTTTTAAAAAGATTTGTATTCGGTTTTTTGTTTGTATCTTTTTTTACTTCTTTTTTAGTCTTATTATCTTGTTCAGCATAGTAATCTTTATCGCTTTGCTCAGAGATTGCTTTTTCTCTAGCCTCAGAGTCAGTTACACGTGTTTCCCAAAATGTATAACCCACTGCAATTAGAATTACTGCTAAAATGATATAAATCCAAAATAATAAATTCTTCATTGCGAATTGTTCCTCCATCTTTATTCAATACTAATATAGTAACAAAAAAATGAGAAAATTTATACATACAAGTACTATTTGATAAATTTTTCTTTAAGATATATACCCTAAACATGATAAGTTAGGACATAATTAAAATAAAATTTTAAGTTTAATACTAGCTTTTTAGGATAATATAAGTAAATATATTTTAAAAGTATATGTTAAGTTGTGAACATTACAAATTGGAAAATGATTAAAATAAGATAGTAATACTACAATTGATATGGTAAAATATCTCTATATAAGTGTCGATGGTATCATTTCCTGAATCGGAGGATATTTATGATTGATTATACGCCTTGGAATGAAAAAGATTATCATCAGATTTTTATCCATGAGGCAAAAGAACTGATAGAAATTTTCAGAAATGAAATCGTTGAACTTCATCATTTTGGAAGCACTTCAGTGAAAGATTTACCTGGTAATCAGACGATAGATATATTACCAATCGTAAAAACTTTATCACAAGTGAGTTTATATAAAGATAAGATGGAGGCTATCGGTTATAAAGAAGTAGAAGTAAAAGAGATGACTGATGAACAGTGCAGACTCTTTGTAGCAAAGAAAAATCAACTGACGTTCTATGTAACGATGATTGAAAGAACAAACTTTAATGCAATTACAAGAAGACTCGCATTAAGAGACTATTTACGTGAACATAAACTTGAACGTCTGGCATATGCCAAATTTAAGATGCAACAAGCAGTGCAATATAGAAATGACTTCAACACTTATAATGTAACGAAGAATGACTATATTTTGAAATTAGAAGCAAAAGCACTTCGCTGGTATGAAGCGAAAAGAGGTTAAGCATTCTGCTTAGCCTTTTTTTCTGTCAAAATTGCATAATATATAGATTATTGTAAAATAAATAGTAACTATGCAAAATAAAAAGGGTAGGGATATGGATGACGACAGTAAATATTGCGAAAAACATAAATGATATAACTTTACAATTACAAATGGCAAATCGTCACGGATTGATAGCTGGTGCAACGGGTACAGGGAAAACTGTAACATTAAAAGTTTTAGCAGAACAATTTTCAAAGTCAGGTGTACCGGTGTTTTTGGCAGATATTAAAGGGGACTTGGCAAGTATCGCTGAACCGATGACATTAAATGAAAAAATTGAACAACGATTAAAAGACTTAAATATTACAGATTACCAGCCGAGAAGTTATCCTGTTCGTTTGTGGGATATATTTGGCGTTGATGGCGCACCAGTTAGAGCAACAATCTCTGAAATGGGACCGATGCTTTTAGCACGTTTATTAGAATTAAACGATACGCAATCTGGTATTTTAGATATCGCATTTAAAATTAGTGATGACAATGGGTTATTGCTATTAGACTTAAAAGACTTACAATCTTTACTGAAAGAAATGGCGGATAATGCATCTGAATATAGCAGTAAATATGGAAATATTACAAAACAATCAGTAGGAGCGATTCAACGTAAACTGTTATCATTTGAATCACAAGGTGCTGAGAACTTTTTCGGTGAACCTGCTTTAAGCTTAACTGATTTTATGGAAGTAAGTCCTGACGGTGAAGGCATTATCAATGTGCTTATGGCGAATAACTTATTTACAAAACCCGTACTTTATTCAACTTTCCTTTTATGGTTATTAACAGAATTGTTTGAGGAATTACCTGAAGTTGGTGATCTAGATAAACCGAAACTTGTATTTTTCTTTGATGAAGCACATTTACTATTTAAAGATGCACCAGCATCATTTGTTACGCAAGTTGAACAAGTCGTTCGTCTTGTACGATCTAAAGGTGTAGGGGTGTATTTCATCACTCAAAATCCAATAGATTTACCTGATGAAGTGTTAGGACAACTTGGTAACCGTATACAGCATGCATTACGTTCATTTACACCACGAGATCAGAAAGCAGTGAAAAGTGCTTCTGAAACATTTAGGCAAAATCCGGAACTGGATGTGGCGGCTGTTATCGGTGAATTAAAGACAGGTGAAGCATTAATATCATGTTTAAATGAAGAAGGTCAACCTAGCATTGTAGAACGTGCCTTTATACGACCACCTGAAAGTAAGATAGGCGTTATCGATAGCACCGTTAAACAAACTGTACTTACAGAAAATCCTTATCAAGCGAAATACGGCACAGCAATCGACCGAGAAAGTGCATATGAATTGTTACAGGAAAAGTTTGCGCAATTAGAAGTTGAAAAGGAAAAGGCAGCTGAAGCAAAATTACAAGATAAAACTGTAAAAGCTGAAAAAAGAAAACCAAAATCAGAATTACAAAAAGTTGCGACAAGTGTACTTACTAGTGTAGGTCGACAAATCGGTCGTGAAATTGTACGAAATATATTCGGCGGGAGAAAACGATGATGAAAAGTGGATGGATTTATATTGTACTCATCGCAATTAATATTTCATTGGTGATTGTATTGATGACACCTACTGTCCAGAATAACGAAATATTTATTAAAGGTGTACAAGTATGTATCGTGATTGTAACATTTATTCTATTTAGAATGTATTTGAAAGACCGTGGATTTTTAAAAGAGAAGAAATAGGTGGTGTGCTTTTTGAGAAAAAGAGCGAGAATTATTTATAATCCAACTTCAGGACGAGAATTATTTAAGAAGTCATTGGCTGATGTATTAATTAAGCTAGAAGATGCAGGGTATGAAACGAGTGCCTACGCAACAAAAGCAGAAGGTGATGCGATACAAGCGGCGCGACAAGCTGTAGAAGATCGCTTTGATCTTATTATTGCGTCGGGTGGTGACGGGACGATTAATGAAGTAATAAACGGTATTGCTGAACAGGAATATCGCCCGAATATTGGTGTAATACCGATGGGTACAGTAAATGATTTCGGTAGAGCATTGCTCATTCCGAAAGATATTTTACAAGCAGTAGATGTGATTATAGAAGGAAACACTGTACCGGTTGATGTAGGTAAGATGAACAATCGTTATTTTATCAACATTGCAGGTGGTGGTAAGATTACTGAAGTAAGTTATGAAGCGCCGAGCAAACTTAAGACTGTGCTAGGGCCTTTAGCATACTATATTAAAGGTTTAGAGATGTTGCCGGAAATAAAGGCGACGGATATTCGTATTGAATATGACGGTAAGGTATTTAGTGGTGAAGTGATGTTATTTTTAATCGGATTGACGAACTCTGTAGGTGGATTTGAAAAGTTAGTACCGAACGCATCGATAAATGATGGATACTTTACTTTATTATTTTTAGAAAAAGTAAATTTTGCTGAATTCGGACATGTATTCTCACTTGCTTCACGTGGAGATCACATTAAACATCCGAAAGTACATTATATAAAAGCGAAAGATATAAAAGTATCGTCTTTTGAAAAAGTACAGCTCAATGTTGACGGTGAGTTTGGTGGGATACTACCGGCGCATTTTGTGAATTTAGAAAGACATATCAATGTATATAGTCAGTTAGATAAATTACATCCAGATAAAGAAAATGAGATTATCATTCAATATAAGCAAGACCTTGAAAAAGAATAATAAAAACTGCTTTCTCAATGTGAGAAAGCAGTTTTTATTTAAATTTCATCTGTAAACGATTCTAATAATTCATCGTATTCGAAATTACGATGTGAAGGATAAAGACTTAGTCCACCATCTGCCACAATCGTTTGACCTGTAATATATTTACTCTCCTTGCTGGCTAAAAATGCTGCTACACTAGCAATTTCTTCTGGTTCGGCAACATAGCCCATAGGGACAAATAAATCAGCATCACGTTTCGCTTCAGGTGTTTTAAAGTTCTCAGCATTTATCGGTGTATTGATGCTGCCAGGGGCGATATTATTAATACGAATTTGAACGCGCGCATATTCTAACGCTAAACTTTGCGTCATCAATTTTACGCCACCTTTACTTGCACTATAGTGTGCGTAATGTGGCCATGGAATGATTTCATGAACACTTGAAATATTAATAATACTGCCTTTAAATTTGCGATCCATAAAATGCTTTAGCGCCAGTTGACAACCGATAAATGTACCACGAAGATTAACATCAATTACTTTATCAAACTCATCAATGGGCATCGTATGGCTCGGTATATCAGACTGAATACCAGCATTATTTACCATAATATGAAATGCACCGAAATGATCGATTGTCTGCTTTACCAGACTTTCCATTTCATTTTTATTTGTAGTATCTGCTCTTATTGCAAGTGCATCGACACCAATCTCTTTTACGATATTGACAAGTTCATTTGCTTCAACTTCGCGAGAACGATAGTTGATAACTACGTTGATGCCTTCTTTTGCAAAGCGTATGGCTGTTGCTCTTCCTATACCTGATGCCCCGCCAGTAATAATAGCCACTTTTCCTGTTAAGTCGTTATACATAAAGTCACTCCCTTTTTGATTCAATACCCGTAATTTACAAGATTAATCTATGATAGAAAAAATGACATTCTATTCAATTTCTAATAAAATAAATGTGAAAGGTGGCGCACATATGTATAGATTATCGATATTAGCAACGACAGATACACATAGTCATATTAGTTTATATGATTATTTTTTAGAAAGTGATCTGAAAATTAACGGATTAATTCTTGCTGGCAGCAAGATTGAAGCGATTAAAGCAGCTAATGAAAAGATTGATGTTGCAACAGTTGTTGTAGATAACGGTGATATACTGCAAGGAAATATTATGGCAGATTATGCAGCAGAAATGCGTCCGTCAATTCATCCTGCAATCAATATGATGAATGAGATAGGCTATGATGCTGGCACTTTAGGTAACCATGAATTTAATTATGGACTTGAATATTTAGATAAAGCCAATCGTCAGGCATTGTTTCCATTAGTCAATTGTAATGTGAAATATATTAATGGTGACTTCGTTGTTGCGCCTTTTCATATCGTTGAAAAGTCATATAAAGATGGAACAACGGTAAAAATCGGGATAACAGGTGTCGTACCTGAGCAAATTATGAAATGGGATGAAGACCATTTAACGGATCGTGTAATTGTTGAAGATATGTATGATGCATTGTATCAATATAGCAATCAGTTAAAAGCATTTGGATGTGATGTTGTCATCGCATTAATGCATACAGGGTTAGATCAAGAACAATTAGAAAATATGAAAGGCATTGAAAATCAGGTATATCGCTTGGCACAGATTGAGGCAGTAGATGCGTTTGTGTTCGGTCATACACATCAGCAATTTCCTGGATCTGACTATGTGAATATTCCAGATGTCGATAATGAGAATGGGCGTGTATTTCACGCTTATGGTGTCCAGCCTGTATGTTTTGCAAGCCATCTTGGAAGAATAGACCTTGCGCTCGAGAAAACAGAACAAGGCTTTAAGATTGTGAATGGTAAAAGTAGCGTTATCGAATTAAAATCAAGTGATGTGGAGATTAATACACATTTTATAGATGTAAATCAAACTGCGCATCAGGGTGTGTTAGATTACGTAAAACAACCCATTGGCATGACTGAGCGTCATCACGATAGTTATTTTGCGCAAGTTGGTACGAGCACTGTGGTAGAAGTAATAGCTAAAGCAGGTAAATATGCAATTGAACAAATGATTGGCAATCATCAGCTCAAACTAGCAAGCTCAAATATTATATCAACAAGTGCACCAATTAAAGCTGGAAGAGATGGGGTAAATGATTATATCGAAATTGACAGTGGTGAACTAACACTTAAAGATGCAATTAATATTTATCGCTTTCCAAATAAGATGTCAGCAGTAAATGTTTCTGGTCGCATCTTACGAGAGTGGGTCGAATGGAGCGTATCTTGTTTTAATACAACAGATAGTGAATATATGCTTAAAGATAATAAATCAACATCACCTGGATTTCCAAGTTATAACATGGATATCTTCTATGATTTAAACTATTGTATAGACTTATCACGAGAAGCACGGTACAGTAGTGTAGGTGAGAAAATAAATGACACGTATCGTATTAAAGATTTAACCTATTTAAATCAACCTGTAACTGATGAACAGCAATTTACAGTGCTAACGACAGATTATCGTACAAACTTTTGTCCAATATTAAATGATGCCTCAGTGACTAAGATACAATTAGAAGATATTGAAATTAGACAAATTATTATTGATTATATAAAAAGATTTGGGGTTGATTTTCAACCAACAAGACCATTTACGTTTTTACAGGATGGAATATATAAATTTAAATCAAGTCCAAAAGGATCAGCATATTTGCAACCAGGGATTACGCCAACAGAAACATACGACGATGACTATTTAATTTACGAACTTAATACAGCATTAACATAAGGATAGGACGATACCTTAGTAACACATTCGAAATCATTGTGTCTTATCAATATTTTGAAATAAAACATTAGGAGAAAATATGAAACAAATTAAATTTAACAAAAATGACGAATTACAAGGGACAGTAGTAGACTTAACGCATGAAGGATCTGGTGTTGTTAAGATTGACGATTATCCATTTTTCGTTGAAGGCGCATTACCAGGAGAAGACGTGACGATTAAAGTGATGAAAGTCGGTAAGACATTTGGATTTGCACGTCTTGTTTCAGTACAGACGGAAAGCCCGGACCGTGTAGCGGAAAAAGATATTGTTGGTCGACAAATTGGAACGATGACATTACAACATTTATCGTATCCAGCTCAATTAAAGTTCAAACAGCATTTAGTAGAAAGCGCGTTTGAACGATTAGGTAAGTTTAAAGGTGTAAAAGTAGCTGAAACTGTAGGGATGGAAGTACCTTATGAATACCGAAATAAAGCACAGATTCCAGTAAGAACTGTTAATGGCATGCTTGAGACAGGATTCTTCAGAAAGAACAGTCATCAACTTGTGCCTGTTGAGAATTTCTATATTCAGCATAAAGAAATCGATGCAGTGATTGTGAAAGTAAGAGATATATTACGTAAATATGATATTGTGCCATATAATGAGCGTAACCATAACGGTGAAATCCGTCATATCGTAGTGAAACGTGGCCATTATACAGGACAATTAATGATCATATTAGTGACGAATAAAAAACGTCTGCAAAACATCGAATCAATTACACATGATATCGTGAACGAAATCGAAAATGTTGAAAGTGTTGTATTAAACTTTAATAACCAAGAAGGTAACGTGATATTAGGACGCAACAATACAGTACTACATGGTACACCGTACTATACTGATAAGATGTTAGGACTAGAATTCAGAGTATCACCAAACTCATTCTTCCAGGTGAATACACCACAAGCAGAAGCGTTGTATCAATTAGCTTTAGAAGCAGCAGATTTAAATGGTACTGAAACAGTGTTGGACGCATATTGTGGTATAGGGACGATTTCTTTAGCGTTAGCACAGCAGGCGAAACAGGTCTATGCGATGGAAATTGTGCATGAATCTATTAAGATGGCGAAACAGAACGCTAAGATGAATGGCATTGATAATGTACATTTTGAGACAGGCGCAGCAGATGAAATCCTACCGAAGTGGAGCGAGCAAGGCGTTAAGTTTGATGTAGCAGTAGTCGATCCACCAAGAAAAGGATTAGACGATGACTTTATTCAGACATTAATTGCACAAAATCCTAAAAAAATCGTCTATGTCAGCTGTAACCCATCAACATGTGCGCGTGACTGCCGTAAATTTGCAGACGCAGGATACAAGTTAGAAACAGTAAAACCAGTCGACTTATTCCCGCAAACAGCACATACTGAGGTCGTAGTTAGACTTACGAAGTAAGTACTTGATTTTTGGAAGCTCTGGAAACAGGGCTTTTTTGTTGAAAGTTTTTATAGCACGATTTTAGATGAAGTTGTTCCGATGTTACAGGAACGTGGTGTCTTCCATAAAGATTATGAAGGTAAAACGTTGAGAGAACATTTAGGTGTACCGTATCAATATGGTTTAGATGCGAGACTGAAATAAATATAGTTATTAAAGCACAGACTTTTGTAGTCTGTGTTTTTTGTTATGTGGTTGTTTTCGCAAGCGGTAGTATTAATGAAATACAATCATTTCCACACGGAAGTATCCCGAATTATCTTCTCCCGCACTTTTCATATATAATTAAAGTACAAGAAAACTAAAGAAGTGATAATATGGAGAGAAGAATCATTCACATCGATATGGATGCTTTCTATGCACAAGTTGAGCAGCGGGATAATCCTGACCTAAAAGGTAAACCTGTCATTGTTGGTGGCAAGAGTCGTAATCGTGGTGTTGTGGCAACGGCGAGTTATGAAGCGCGTAAATTTGGTGTGCATAGTGCGATGCCTACTGCTCGTGCACATCAGTTGTGCCCAGACGGTTATTATGTAAGTCCTAGATTTGATGTATATAAAGAAGTGTCGAGTCAAATTATGTCGATATTTAAAGGCTACACTGATATTGTACAACCGGTATCACTAGATGAAGCGTATTTAGATATAACACATCTTGTACGTAAAGATCTTGGTGCAAGTCAAATTGCAGCTTTTATTAAAAGAGATATTCTGACAGCTACAAATCTTACATGTTCAGCTGGTGTTTCTTATAATAAATTTTTAGCAAAGATTGCTTCCGG
>CABFOD010000922.1_pt1 | contig 16640 bp, 14 predicted proteins | sample 3521941 | NCBI WGS metagenome assembly CABFOD01 (sample SAMEA5312449, study PRJEB27640) | indoor metagenome | biome: indoor environment; feature: uncontrolled; material: polymer tiles stone | place: Germany | collected 2014-07-07
CTTGCGATGCAGTATAAAGGTGTAGCGAAAAGCATCAATGAATTACAATGTTCATTAATGGAAGCTGATATTGTGATCAGTTCTACTAGTGCGGAACATTATGTATTAACTAAAGATATGATGCGTGATGTAGAGCGTTTTAGAAGAAATAAGCCGTTAGTATTAATTGATATTGCGGTACCTAGAGATATAGACCCAGGTGTAAATGATTTAGATTCAATGTTTAATTATGACGTGGATGATTTAAACGGACTTGTTGATGCTAATTTAGCTGAACGTGAACAAGCAGCACGTGAAATTGAATTATTAATTGCTAAAGAAATTGATAAACACGATGAATGGGTAAATATGTTAGGTGTTGTGCCAATCATTACGGCATTAAGAGATAAAGCATCACATATACAACAAGATACAATGATGAGTGTTGAAAGAAAGCTTCCTGATATGACTGACAGAGAGCGTAAAGTTATTTCTAAACACATGAAGAGTATCGTCAATCAACTATTAAAAGATCCGATTACACAAGCAAAAGAATTATCAACGGACAAAAAATCAAAAGAAAAATTAGAATTATTCCAAGAAATCTTCAATATCTCAAGTGAAGTTGAGCGAATAAATGAAACTAAGAAAGAATTAAAACAAGATCAATTGTCTCCTAAAACAGTTGAATCTTAATACAAAATAATGGTGATGCTATGCAAGATGTAATTTCTGTACGTTTGCATGAAATAGTATTAATTATTTACATGATTTGTTTAGGGTGCTATTTTTATGACTTTATTCAAAAGAATTCTAAAGTTAGAAAGTTTGGGTATTATGCGCTAGGGATTGTTTGGATTTTTCAAACAATCTTTTTGTGCATGTATATTTTTACAACTAAACAATTCCCTGTACTTACAATTTTCGAAGGATTTTATTTTTATACATGGATGATTATCACTGTTTCATTAGTTTTAAATTATTTTAAATCCACAGATTTAACAGTCTTTATTATCAATTTGATTGGATTTGTATTTTTAGTTATTCATACATTTAGACCAGAACAGTATGACACAGAAAATACTGCTGCAAATATAATGAATGAATTACTTTTAATACATATTTCTTTAGCTATTTTAAGCTATGTTCTTTTTGCATTGAGTACATCACATGCAATTTTGTATTTGTTACAAAGAAAAAATTTAAAAGAGAAAAAATTTAATCAAAAGTTCTTTAGAATGGGCAGTATTGACCAATTAGAACAAAATGTATTTAGATTTACATTAGTAGGATTTTTAGTCTTATTAATTAGTTTAATACTTGGCATTCAATGGGGACTTATTATAATTGGTAGTGAAATATGGGTTGATAGTAAAGTAGTCGGTTCCTTAATTGTCTTACTACTTTATGGTATTTATTTATTTTTAAGAGTAAGAAAATCAATCAACACAAAAACGTTAGTTATAGCAAATATTATGATGTTTCTCGTGTGTATGATAAATTATTTGGTGGTCTCAAAATTTTCAGGATTTCATCAATGGTTTAACTAAACAATGGTGGAGGAAATTATGCGTAAAATTATTGTAGGTTCAAGAAAAAGTAAATTAGCTATGACGCAGAGTCAGCAATTTATAGATAAACTAAAAGAAAAACACCCAGATTTAGATATTGAAATTAAAGAAATCGTTACAAAAGGTGACAAAATTATTGATGTTCAATTATCTAAAGTTGGCGGTAAAGGATTATTCGTTAAGGAAATACAACAAGCATTATTCAATCATGAAATTGACTTTGCTATTCATTCCTTAAAAGATGTTCCAAGTGAATTACCTGATGAATTAACATTAGGATGTATTCCAGAACGTGAAAATCCATTTGATGCATATATCGCAAATAACCATGTCAAACTTGCAGATTTGAAACCAGGTAGTATTGTTGGTACAAGTTCATTAAGACGTGGTGCACAATTATTAGCAAAATATCCTCATTTAGAAATTAAGTGGATTCGTGGAAATATTGATACACGCTTAAATAAATTAGAAACTGAAGACTTCGATGCGATTATACTTGCTGCAGCTGGATTAAAACGTATGGGCTGGAGTGATGATATCGTTACTGAATATTTACAAGAAGATACGATGGTACCTGCTATAGGGCAAGGTGCACTAGGTATCGAATGTCGAAGTGATGATCAAGAATTATTAGATATTCTTAAATCAGTTCATGATGAGAATGTTGAAACATGTGTAACGTGTGAAAGAACATTCTTAAATGAAATGGATGGTAGTTGTAAAGTGCCAATAGCTGGTTACGCAACACTTGAAAATGATGAAATTTCATTTACAGGTTTAATCATGTCTCCAGACGGTAAAGAAAGATATGAATCAACAATAAAAGGAACTGACCCTGTTGAAATAGGTAAACAAGTTTCTGAAGAACTAAAAGCACAAGGTGCATATGAAATCATTAAGAAATTGAACGAAGAAGCATAATAAGGAGTCGTTAACATGAAGCCAATCATTGTGGTTACAAGTACAAGAACTGTTCAACGTGAAGATGTCGAAATTCGTCATTATCCGTTCATTGATATTGTTCCTATCAAATTTGAACAATCTTGTTTAAAACCACACTATGATTGGCTTATTTTTACGTCTGTAAATGCGATCAAAATATTTGAACCATATTTAAATCAAATAGAAGTCGATCGTATAGCAGTTATCGGTACAAAAACAAAAAAAGTAGCAGATCAGTACAACATCCCAGTGGATTTAATGCCAGATTCATTTACTCAAGAAGGTTTATTACATGAATTTAAAGATCAGTTCACAAATCAATCTATATTAATCCCGTGTAGTAAACAAGCTAGAGATAAACTGGCGAAAGAACTTATGAAATGGGATAATCAAGTACAAGTTCTGCATCTTTATGAGCCTGTTACAAATATAGAAAATGTTAGAAAAGTACATGAACTGATACAACAGCAAGAAATAACGCATGTTACTTTTTCAAGTTCATCAGCTGTTTCTAGTTATTTTGATAACTATAATCGAATTCCGGGCTCAGTTGAAGTTTATGTAATTGGTGCGATAACAGAGCGAAAGTTAAATACATATCATCAACCTTCTAAAGTAGCAGAAGAATACACATTAGAAGGCATGATAAATACAATTTTGAAAGAGGTAAAATCATGAAATTTGATAGACATAGAAGACTTAGATCATCTCAAGTAATGAGAAATATGGTGAAAGAAACGTATGTTCATAAATCAGATTTAATATATCCGATTTTTGTAATTGAAGAAGATAATATTAAAAACGAAATATCTTCAATGCCAGGTATTTATCAATTAAGTTTAAACTTATTAGAACAAGAGCTTAAAGAAGCTTATGATTTAGGCATTAGAGGTGTTATGTTCTTTGGTATACCAAATGAGAAAGATGCTTGTGGAACAGGTGCTTTTATTGATGATGGTATTATACAAAAAGCAACACGATTATCTAAAAGTAAATTCCCAGATATGTTAGTTGTTGCGGATACGTGTTTATGTGAATATACAGACCACGGACATTGCGGTGTAATAAACGAAGAAACAAAAGATGTAGATAACGATCAATCATTAGAATTACTTGTAAAAACAGCTGTATCACAAGCTAAAGCTGGGGCAGATATTATTGCGCCAAGTAATATGATGGACGGATTTGTCGCTGAAATTAGAGAGGGCTTAGATCAAGCCGGATTTATAAATATTCCTATTATGAGTTATGGTATTAAATACGCATCTAGTTTCTATGGTCCATTCAGAGAAGCAGCAGAAGGGGCACCTTCATTTGGTGATCGTAAGACTTATCAAATGGATCCAAGTAATCGATTAGAAGCATTCAGAGAATTAGAAAGTGATATTAAAGAAGGTTGCGACATGATGATTGTTAAACCAGCACTTAGCTATTTAGATATCATTAGAGATGTTCGTAATCGATCAGACTTACCAATTGTTGCATACAATGTAAGTGGAGAATACAGTATGACAAAAGCAGCTGCATTAAATGGCTGGATTGATGAAGAAAAAATCGTGATGGAACAAATGACGTCAATGAAACGTGCTGGAGCTGACATGATTATTACTTATTTTGCTAAAGATATTTGTAAATATTTAGACGGAGGAGACTACTAATATGAGATATGAACGTTCAATAAATGCCTATGGTGAAGCCGTAAATTTAATGCCAGGAGGCGTAAATAGTCCAGTACGTGCTTTTAAATCAGTAGATACACCACCGATTTTTATGGACCACGGACAAGGATCTAAAATTTATGATGTAGATGGTAATGAATACATTGATTATGTGTTAAGTTGGGGACCATTAATTCTAGGTCATACACATGAAAAAGTAAAAGCTGCATTACATGAAGCAGTTGATAAAGGAACTTCATTCGGTGCATCAACTGAACTTGAAAATAAAATGGCTAAACTTGTTATTGAACGTGTGCCATCTATTGAAATGGTAAGAATGGTTTCTTCAGGTACAGAAGCGACATTAGCTGCTTTACGTCTTGCTAGAGGATATACTGGCAGAAATAAGATATTGAAATTTGAAGGATGCTATCACGGTCATAGTGATTCATTATTGATTAAAGCAGGTTCTGGTGTTGCAACTTTAGGTTTACCAGATTCTCCTGGTGTACCAGAAGGCACAGCTAAAAATACTGTAACTGTACCATATAATGATATTGAAGCTGTAAAAGTTGCGTTTGAACACTTTGGTGAAGATATTGCAGGCGTTATAGTTGAACCAGTTGCTGGTAACATGGGCGTCGTGCCACCAGTTGAAGGCTTCTTAGAAGGTTTACGCGATATTACGAAAGAATATGGCTCATTACTTATTTTCGATGAAGTCATGACTGGATTTAGAGTTGGCTATAATTGTGCGCAAGGTTACTTTGGTGTAACACCTGATTTAACATGTTTAGGTAAAGTTATAGGTGGCGGACTACCAGTTGGAGCATTCGGTGGTAAGAGAGAAATTATGGAAGAAATAGCACCAGTCGGTAATGTATATCAAGCAGGTACACTTTCAGGTAACCCGTTAGCAATGACAAGTGGTTACGCAACACTAAGTGAATTAACTGAAGAAAGCTATCAATACTTTAATGAACTTGGAGATTTACTTGAAAAAGGTCTAAAAGAAGTGTTTGCGAAACATTCTGTTCCGATTACGGTTAATCGTGCAGGTTCAATGATCGGTTATTTCTTAAATGAAGGACCTGTAACTAACTTTGATGAAGCGAACTCATCAGATTTAGAACTATTCAGCAAAATGTATAGAGAAATGGCTCAAGAGGGCGTATTCTTACCACCTTCACAATTTGAAGGTACATTCCTATCTACTGCGCATACTAAAGAAGATATTGAAAAAACAATTCAAGCTTTTGATACAGCATTAGAAAGAATTACAAACGAATAAAACTTACCTCAAAATATAGAAACATAAATGATATAATCTTTTTGAGGTGTTAATCATGAATAGAAATAAATGGAACATTGTATTTGTATGCTTGTTAGCCATTATACTCGGTTTTGTGTTACAAAGTATTCACATGATATTACCTTGGATGTTTGGACCTATATTTGCGAGTTTAATATTGATTAAAGTATTAAAACGCACGATTAAATGGCCAGTATGGTTAGGTAATATCGGGTTATTGATATTAGGGATACAAATGGGCTCAACATTTACGCCTACTGTCCTTCATGATATTAAAGATGAATGGCTACAAATTATATTAATGTCAGTATTTATCTTAATACTTGCGTTAATTGTATCAATAGCGTTTAGAAAAATTGCAAATGTGACTTTCGAAACGGCATTGTTAAGTGCAATTCCAGGTGCTTTAAGTCAGATGGTTATTATGGCTGAAGAAAATAAAAAAGCAGATTTGTTAATTGTTACACTGACACAAACATCTCGAATCATGTTTGTCGTAATATTAGTTCCAATTATTTCATCCATTTATGGTAATGATGGTACCGCGTCAGGACAAATTGAAAAGGCACCATCTATATTCACAGCGTTAGATTTCACAGGTCTATTTGTGCTACTAATCGGTATCATCGCTTTATATTTTATATTCTATAAATTGAAAGTGCCTGTGCCACAATTACTTGCACCGATATTTGTATTATTAGTATGGAATTTATATACGGGACAAATCTTTTCATTGGATTATCCAATCATTGTCGTTGCACAAGTATTATTTGGTATAAGAATTGGTGTTCAAATATCAGATTTAATCAATAATTTAACGAGAAAAACGATATTTGCTATCGCATTTCAAAATGTATCACTGATTATTGGTGCATTTGTACTAGTTTTTGTATTTGAGTTATTTATAGACGACAATATAAACGACTTATTCTTAAGTGCAGCACCTGGTGGTATGGCTCAAATTATCGTTGTAGCATTAGAAACTGGTGGAGATGTTGCGATGATATCAAGTTATCATATATTTAGGATATTCTTTATTCTGTTGATCGTTGCACCGTTAATTAAAATATTCTTAACAGCTCGAGCTAGAAAATATGGAAATTAAATTGAATCAATATTGACTTATATGGATTCTGCTTATATTATTAAAGTAATCGAATATTTATCAAGGAAGAGTAAATCATTGATTAATGATAGAGAGTGCATGGTTGGTGTAAATGCATATTAATGATGATTGAAGGTAGCCTTAAATTGAACGTTAATTGAAACTAAGTAGGTTAATGCGTGTGCGAGCGATAATCGTTAGAGTGCAATATAAGTGATTATATTGAATTTAGGTGGTACCACGGTTTAACCCGTCCTATTTATTAGGACGGGTTTTTTATATTATAAAGGGAGTGATTTTAATGGAAATGGAACCTAAGTATAACCCTAAAAAGGTTGAAGAAGGCCGTTATCAATTTTGGTTAGATCATAATTATTTCAAGCCAGGTGAAAATAAAGAAAAGGAAACATATACAATTGTTATTCCACCACCAAACGTAACAGGGAAGTTGCATTTAGGTCATGCATGGGATACGACTTTGCAAGATATTTTAACAAGAATGAAGAGAATGCAAGGCTATGACACATTGTATTTACCAGGTATGGACCATGCAGGTATTGCGACTCAAGCTAAAGTTGAAGGTAAGTTAAGAGAACAAGGTTTAACAAGACATGATTTAGGAAGAGAAAAATTCCTTGAGCATGCTTGGTCATGGAAAGAAGAATATGCTGACTTTATTAGAGCTCAATGGGCTAAATTAGGTTTAGGATTAGACTATAGCCGTGAACGTTTTACGTTAGATGAAGGCTTATCTCAAGCAGTTAAGAAAGTATTTGTTGATATGTATAACAAAGGTCTTATCTATCGTGGTGAAAGAATTATTAACTGGGATCCACAAACTAAAACAGCTATTTCTGATATTGAAGTTATTCACGAAGATATTACAGGTCATTTCTATCATATTAAATATCCTTTTAAAGACGGAGAAGGCGCAATTGAAATTGCAACGACACGTCCTGAAACGATGTTAGGTGATACAGCAATCGTTGTTAACCCAAATGATGATCGTTACAAACATTTAATTGGTAAATCCGTTATCTTACCGATTATTGGCCGTGAATTACCGATTATTGGTGATGACTATGTTGATATTGAATTCGGTAGTGGTGCAATGAAAGTTACACCAGCTCATGACCCTAATGACTTCGAAATTGGTGAAAGACATCAACTTGAAAAAATCAATGTTATGAATGAAGACGGTACAATGAATGAGCTTGCTGGTAAATATAATGGTTTAGATCGTTTTGAATGCCGTAAACAATTAATCGAAGACCTAAAAGAAACTGGCGAATTAATCAAAATAGAAGAACATGTTCATTCTGTTGGTCACTCAGAAAGAAGTGGCGCAGTAGTAGAACCTTATTTATCTACACAATGGTTTGTTAAAATGGAACCATTAGCTAAACAAGCATTAGACAATCAAGATACAGATGGTCGTATTAATTTTGTACCAGAACGTTTTGAAGGAACATTCAATAGATGGATGGAAAACATTCGTGACTGGACAATTTCAAGACAATTATGGTGGGGTCATCAAATCCCAGCATGGTACCATAATGAAACAGGCGAAACTTACGTTGGTGAAGAACCTCCAGCAGATATCGAGAACTGGACTCAAGATGAAGATGTTCTAGATACATGGTTTAGTTCTGCATTATGGCCATTCTCAACATTAGGTTGGCCAGATGAAAACAATGAAGATTTCAAACGTTACTATCCAACTAATACGTTAGTAACAGGATATGATATTATATTCTTCTGGGTATCAAGAATGATTTTCCAAGGTCTAGAATTTACTGGTAAAAAGCCATTCAATGACGTTTTATTACATGGTTTAGTAAGAGCTGAAGATGGCCGTAAAATGAGTAAATCACTTGGTAACGGTGTTGACCCAATGGATGTAATTGATGAATATGGTGCAGATAGTTTAAGATACTTCTTAGCTACTGGTTCATCTCCAGGTCATGACTTACGCTATTCTACTGAAAAAGTTGAAGCGGTATGGAACTTTATCAATAAAATTTGGAATGCGTCTCGTTTCAGCATTATGAATATCGGTGAAGATTTCAAATTTGAAGATATAGATTTATCTGGTGAAAAATCAGTTGCAGATGAATGGATTCTTACACGTTTAAATGAAACAATTGCGAACGTTACGGATTTAAGTGATAAATATGAATTCGGTGAAGTTGGTCGTGTATTATATAACTTCATTTGGGATGAATTCTGTGATTGGTATATCGAAATGAGTAAAATACCAATGAATGGTGATGACGAAGCTAAAAAGCAAATGACACGTTCAGTATTGGCTTATACGTTAGATCAAACAATGCGTATGCTTCATCCATTAATGCCATTCGTAACAGAACATATTTGGCAAGCATTACCACATGAAGGTGAAACAATTATTCAAGCTTCATGGCCAGAAGTAAGACCAGAATTATCAAATGAAAATAGTAAAGTATCTATGCAACTATTAGTTGAAATCATTAAATCTGTAAGACAAGCACGTCGTGAAGTGAATACGCCAATGTCTAAAGAAGTACCAATTCACATTGAAGCTAAAGATGAAACAGTGAAAAAACAACTTTTAGACAATAAAGATTATTTAATGCGTTTCTGTAATCCAAGTGAGTTAGTAATTGATACGAAAGTTGATATACCAGAAAAAGCAATGACTGAAGTTGTATTTGGTGCGACAGTTGTATTACCTTTAGAAGGTTTAATTGACATGGATAAAGAAATAGAAAGACTTGAACAAGAACTTCAAAAATGGCAAAAAGAATTAGATCGTGTTAATAAAAAATTAAGCAATGAAAAATTCGTTGCAAATGCACCTGAAAAGATTATTAACGAAGAAAAAGATAAAAAAGTTAATTATCAAGAAAAATATGATGGTGTATTAGCAAGAATTGAACAACTGAAAGGCTAGGAAATCTTATGAATTATTTAGATAGTTTACACTGGATACATGAACGCACGAAGTTCGGTATTAAGCCAGGCGTTAAAAGAATGAAGTGGATGCTCGACAAATTAGGTAATCCTGAAGAAAAGATTCAAGCAGTTCACGTAGTCGGTACAAATGGTAAAGGTTCAACTGTCAGTTATTTAAGAGAAGCCCTAGTAGCTAATAAATATAAAATTGGTACTTTCACATCGCCATTTATAGTCACTTTCAATGAAAGAATCAGTATTAATGGAACACCAATCACAGATGATGAATTGGTTGAGTTAGTTCAGATTGTTAAACCAATCTCTGAACGACTTGAATCTGAAACTGATTTAGGTCCAGCTACTGAATTTGAAATCATTACATTAATGATGTTTGTATATTTTGGTACAGTACATCCTGTAGACTTTGTTATCATCGAAGCGGGATTAGGTGCTTTAAATGATTCAACGAATGTATTTCAACCAATAATGACGGTGTTAACAAGTATTGGTTTAGATCATACGAATATTTTAGGCGATACGTATATGGATATTGCAAGAGAAAAAGCTGGTGTCATTAAACCAAGTGTTCCGCTTGTATATGCCATTAAGCCTAAAGATGCTTTACATTTCGTTAGAGAAGTAGTTGAGAAAAATTACAATAAAGGTCTAGAACTAGATCGCGATTTTCATGTACTGTCAGATGATACTGAATTTACGTATCGATATGGTAGTTATGAATTAGAAAACATTCAACTCAAAATGATAGGTCAACATCAGCATGAAAATGCTGCACTAGCGATTACAACGCTTATTGAAATGTATCAAAGAGGTATGATTCAATTAAACTTTAATACAATGATTGATGCGATAGAACATACAACATGGTCAGGTCGAATTGAAAAAGTTCAAGAAGAACCACTCATTTTAATAGACGGTGCCCATAATAGAGAAAGTATTGATGCGTTAGTAGATACATTAAAACAATACTATTCAGACAAAAAAATCGATGTATTATTTGCAGCAATAGATGGTAAGCCAATAGGGAAAATGATGAATAGCATAGAAGAAATAGCCAATAGATTTTATGTAACAACATTTGATTTTCCAAAAGCATTACCAATAGATGCAGTATACGATTATTTAGAGCACCACCATATTGAAAAAGTTCAAGACTATCCTCAATTTATTGAACAATACGACGGAGAATTACTCGTTGTAACAGGAAGTTTATACTTTATTAGTGAAGTAAGAAAATTATTTAAAGATTAATAAAAATGCCGGCAAATTCATCGACTTTGCCGGCATTTTTTTATGCATAGGTATGTTCTAATATTTTTTATGAAGAATTAATTATTGGATGTACTATCCTTATCTATTACAAAATTGTTATATATTTTATCATTAAATTCAATATCATGATAATTTTTTAATAAACGTTCTGTTTCATTAATTAATCGTGATAATTCTTCATCAGATAATATATTTAAAGATTTTAGGTCTTCAAGTTCGGTACCTTCATGTACTAAACTTAAAATTTCTTCCGAAACATTATTTTTTTTCAACTTATTCATTATGTAAGGTGTAAATAAAATATGCTCTGCATTTTCGATAGTTATGAGATTTAATCTAATTTGGTTAAATAGTCCATGCATTAGTCAATCTATATTTTAAATCATCTATCATATATCTCAATAACTTATATTTTTTAGGGTATTAAAACTTTATAAGAATTTTTAAAGTTAAACGATAGTATTAATAACGATTTTGTGACGTGCTGACGCCTGAGGGAATTGTATGAGTGAGAGACTACAGGCTCGAACCATACCCTAGGCAAGCATGCACGAACAAAATCGAAGATTTTTATATAATATTCAATATTTTCTGATAATAGTGTATGATGGTACTTATAAATAGGGGGGGATTAATTTGAAAGATATAGTTGGAAAATTTATAAGGTTCAAGAATCCTCATACATATGCTATATTGCTTTTCATTATTGCTATGAGTTGTTTACTGACTTATGTTATACCTTCTGGGGAATTTGACAGGAAGTCTGTTAATGACCGGGAAGAGGTTGTTTCGGGTACATATCATTTAGTAGATAGTGAACCTTCTGGCTTTTTAGAAATATTTAGATCAATACCTGAAGGATTAATCAGTGGTGCTGATATTATCTTTTACATATTTTTAGTTGGTGGTGCATTTGGCATTATTCATAAGACAGGTGCCATTACCAATGGCGTTAATGCCGCGATGAATAAGCTTGGTAAAAACGGTAAGTTAATGATTCCACTAACGATGTTCATTTTTTCATTGCTTGGTTTCTCTATAGGTTTAGCTGAAGAGACGATTATTTTTGTTCCAATCGGTATAGCGATTGCTAGAGCAGTCGGATATGATGCAATGACAGGTGCTGCAATGATTATCATGGGTGCTGCTGCTGGCTTTCTAGGCGGAATGCTCAACCCATTTACAGTTGGTGTTGCTCAACAGATTGCAGAAATTCCACTTTTTTCTGGATGGGAATTTAGAACAATTATTTATATTTGTGTATTAATTGTAGGTATTGCATACGTTATGTTTTACGCTCGAAAAGTTAAAAAGAATCCAAAGAAAAGTTTAGTATACGAGTTAGAGCAACAAGAAAAAGATCAAATCAAACCACAAGAAGAAATTGGTAGATTTACAAAGCGACAAATGTTTTGTTTAATTTTATTAGTCAGTGCAATATGTTTTAACGTATTTGGCATTTTTACATTTGGTTGGTCATTTAATGAAATGAGTGCCAATTTCTTACTAGTCGGATTATTGGCAGGTTTTATTGCTGGTCTAGGTTTTAACGGTACTTTCGATGCATTAATCGAGGGTATGCAGTCTATTTTATTTGGAGCATTAATTGTTGGCTTCGCTAAAGCAATCGTCGTTGTATTAGAAAATGGTAAAATTATCGACACAATTGTTTATTATTTAACAAATACAATTCAAGATTTACCAGCAAGTATTACGGTAGGGATGATGTTTATCATACAAATGGTCCTGAACTTCTTTATCCCATCTGGTTCTGGTCAAGCAATGACAACAATGCCGTTAATGGTGCCAATTTCTGATTTATTGAATATCAATAGACAAATGGCTGTACTTGCCTTCCAATATGGTGATGCAGTAAGTAATAGTATTTTCCCAACATCAGCTTCGTTAATGGGTGGATTAGCTGTAGCAGGTATTTCTTATACAACTTGGGTTAAATTTATTTGGAAGTTATTATTACTTTGGGTAGTTATATGTTTAGTTGGTATTTTTATCGCGTTAGCCCTAGGTTATTAAAATTTTAAAAATTATACAAAACTTGAAAAACACATGCTATCTTTAGATGTTTTTCAAGTTTTTTTAATGGATTTATAAAGCGTTTAAAAGTATTAGAACTATTTACTAACAAAATGCGATTATAAATATTGAGGTGTTATTTGGTATATTAATTAATATCAAAAAGGAGTTAAAAACATGTTCAAAATGTTTATATTCGGTGCAATCATTGCAAGTTATATGTATCAACTTACGGGTGTGAAGAAAGTGAACTTTCATTTGTTAACGAAGCGTTCTGTTTGTGAATCCTGTTTTACATCACTTAAACCGATAGATTTAATACCCATTGTAAGTTATGTAGCATTACGCGGTAAATGTCGTTATTGTAAGAAGGATATTCCAATAAGTTTATTAATTTGTGAAGTCCTTTTAGGCATACTATTTCTTATTCCCATTCTTTCAACAGTTCAACTAAATCCTCTTTTGTATTACTTCTTAATTATCTTTTTAATACCTTTATCTATTTATGATTTTCATCATTTTGTCATTCCGAATCATATGCTCATTATTATATTAGTATGTAGCATTTATTTATTTGAAATAACGCGAGAACAAATTTTTTACGCACTGTTTATCATATTAATTTTGCATACATTATATTTCATATCAAGGGGAGGGCTAGGTTATGGAGATATTAAATTATTTTCGTTACTAAGTTTAATTTTGACGATATCACATTTTATATTATGTTTTATGTTTACTTTTATATTTGCGGGTGTATTGATCACACTTTATGTATGTATCACACGAAATAAAATTCAAAAAGTACCACTCGTTCCTTTTATGACACTTGCAGTTATATTTGTACAATTATTCCAAATTCAACTTAATGATTATTTTTTAGGAGGCTACTATGGTTATTAAAATTAAAGATTTACAACATGAAGATAAACCGAGAGAAAGACTCAAATCATATGGTCCAGATAAATTAACAAATAGAGAACTATTGGCGATCATTATTAATTCAGGAAGCAAACAATACTCCAGTCTAGAATGTGCGAATAAAGTATTAAATTTAGTTGAAAATACTAGAGAGCTAAGACATTTAACGTTATCTGAATTGCTAAGTGTTAATGGCATTGGGGAATCTAGGGCAATTACAATTCTAGCAGTTATTGAATTAGCTAAAAGAATGCATAGCAATACTGTTCTCGACAAAGTAGAAATCAATGAACCACAAGATGTTGCAGATTATTTAATGGAAAAATTAAGATATTTAAAGCAAGAACACTTTGTCGCTTTATTATTAAATACAAAGAATCAAATTATACATGAACAATCGATTTTTATTGGATCGTTAAATATGGCAGTTGTTCATCCGAGAGATTTATTAAGAGAGGCAGTTAAGCATTCTGCCGCTTCAATTGTCATTGCACATAATCATCCAAGTGGTGATCCGACGCCATCATTAGAAGATATTAAAACAACAAAGCGAATTTTATATTGTTGTGATTTAATGGGTATCGATTTATTAGATCATATTATCATTGGTGATGGAGAATTTATTAGCATATTTGAAAATGACTATATCATGCGTGAAGACTTAGAAATTAATAATATAACTGAATGATTCAATGTTATAATGTAATTAAAAATGAGTAAGGAGTTTTTATTTTGCAAATCATAACGTTCATATTTGTCGTATTACCGTTACTATTTATCATTTCTTTATTTCAACGTAAGAAAAAGCGACCAATTGTTAGAAAAGACTATGGCATCACGTTGGTGTTAGGCATCATTGGTGTTTTCTTAGCATCCATTATTCTTACTTTAACAAAAGATGGTTCTGCACTTTCAATGAATTTAATACTTGGTTCAATTGTGGCAGGAATTGCTTGGGGTATTCTCGTTTCAATTACATTATTCATTTTAAACAAAATATTAAACAAATAAATAAAATTGTAAATTTTCGGATATTATATTGACAATAATTTTTGAAAAGGCTATCATTAATTTAAATTTATGAGAGAGGAGGTAGTGACTTATGAGAAACATCAGAAGAAGATTTTATAAACAAACAACATCATACATCACTACCCCTACGTTAAATATGAAGCATTAGGGAGTAGTATATTCACTTCCTTTAGAATGTATTTTAAGCACACGCTTTCTTTAAGGATGCGTGTGCTTTTTTGTGTTTAATGTTAGGGGTTAAGGGGGGACAACATGTTTCAAGCAATTAAAAAGTTAATGTGGTTTTTTAAAGATCATTGGAAGAGATATTCGATTGCAATTATTCTATTGCTAATTGCGAACGTTGTAGAAGTATTGCCACCATGGATAGTAGGGCAGACTATAGATAAGATAAGTGACCATTCTTTGACTGAACAAATATATCATCAATTAGTAATTATATTTATAATTGTATTAATTTTAGCTTATATCGTGAATTATATTTGGAGAACTCTAATCTTTTCAGGTTCTCAAATACTTGAATCAATTATGAGACGTAAACTGATGCAAAAATTTTTATCTATGAGTCCAACATTTTTTGAGAAAAATCGAACTGGAGATTTAATGGCGAAGTCTACAAACGATTTGAATCAAATTAGAAATACTGCAGGGATAGGGATTTTAACTTTAATCGATTCTACGACATTTATGGGAACGATTATATTAACGATGGGTATTACAGTGTCATGGAAACTTACTTTATGTGCACTGATTCCATTACCTTTACTAGCCATATTAGAAATTGAATTAGGTAAAAGAATCCATAAACGATATTTAATATCACAAAAATCATTTGGTGATATGAATGATAGTGTACTTGAATCTATTGAAGGTGTACGTGTCACAAGAGCGTATGTTCAAGAAGATAAACTCAACAAAGATTTTAAAAATATGACTGAAAGTGTCGTAGAAAAATTTATGAATGTTGAAAAGATGGATGCATTTTTTCAACCAATAACGATTATTATAACGGCTATGAGTCAAGTTATCGGAATAGGTTATGGAGCCTTTCTCGTTAACAGTGGAGAAATGACAATCGGTGGTCTGATTTCATTTACCGTATATTTAAATATGCTCGTATGGCCAATGTTTTCAGTTGGTATTTTGATAAATATTATGCAAAGAGGAAATGCGTCTATAGATCGTGTTGAAGAAACTTTAAATGAAGCGGAAACAGTAATTGATTTAGAAAATAAAGGCATACCTTCACATGATATAGGTATGAATTCCGTTGTATTTAAATATCCATCGAGCGAATCCATTAACTTAAACAACATCAATATCATACTAGGTAAAGGTGAAACTTTAGGTATTGTTGGTGCAACTGGTTCTGGTAAAACAACGTTAATCAAACAAATTTTGAAAGAATATCCTACTGGTGATGGAGAAATCGTACTTGGAGATACTAATATTAATCAAATTTCAAAAAGTGATTTAAGAAGTTTAATTGGTTATGTATCACAAGAAAATATATTATTCTCTAGATCTATTAGAGATAACATTAGATTTGGTAAATCGGATGCTACTGATAATGAAATCGAAGAAGCGATCAAATTAGCATATTTTGAAAAAGATATCGAACGTTTACCTCAAGGATTAGAAACATTAGTAGGAGAAAAAGGTATAGCTATTTCTGGAGGTCAAAAGCAAAGAATAGCGATTGCTAGAGCATTGATTATGGATCCTAAAATATTAATTTTAGATGATGCACTATCGGCTGTTGATGCAAAAACTGAAAAGAAAATTATACAAAACATACAAAAGTATAGACAAGGTAAAACAACCATTATTGCGACACATCGATTATCTGGTGTTAAACATGC
>CABFOD010000715.1_pt1 | contig 16369 bp, 18 predicted proteins | sample 3521941 | NCBI WGS metagenome assembly CABFOD01 (sample SAMEA5312449, study PRJEB27640) | indoor metagenome | biome: indoor environment; feature: uncontrolled; material: polymer tiles stone | place: Germany | collected 2014-07-07
TTAGGTTTATTTGAAGAAGATATTTTAGAAATTAGAGAAATTGTCCACCAAGCTGGCGGTAAACTGTACTATGATGGTGCAAACCTTAATGCGATAATGAGCAAAGTAAGACCAGGAGATATGGGCTTTGATGCAGTTCATTTAAACTTGCACAAAACTTTCACTGGACCACATGGTGGTGGCGGTCCTGGTTCAGGACCAGTTGGTGTTAAAGAAGATTTAATTCCGTATTTACCTAAGCCAACAGTTGTAAAAGAAAATGATAGCTATAAATTTGAACATGATATGCCGAATTCAATTGGTCGAGTTAAGCCATTCTTTGGTAATTTCGGTATTTATTTAAGAGCTTACACTTACATTAGAACAATGGGACCTGATGGATTAAAAGCTGTTTCCGAAACAGCAGTTTTAAATGCGAACTACATGTTGAGAAGATTACAAGATCATTTTGAAACGCCATATACACAACATTGTAAACATGAATTTGTTATAAGTGGTTCAAGACAGAAAAAACTAGGTGTTAGAACATTGGACATTGCGAAACGTCTATTAGACTTTAATTTCCATCCACCTACAATTTACTTCCCTATAAACGTGGAAGAGTGCATGATGATTGAACCTACTGAAACCGAATCTAAAGAAACATTAGATGCTTTCTGTGATACATTAATTCAAATTGCTAAAGAAGCGGAAGACAACCCTGAAATCGTATTAGATGCACCACATACTACGGTTATCGGACGTTTAGATGAAACGCAAGCAGCAAGAAAACCAGTTTTAAAATTCGAATTATTAAAAGAAGAAAAAAATTAATTGTAAAATAAAAATATCTCTTCACTAGGCTTATAACCTAATGAAGAGATATTTTGTTTTGAAAACGAGTATTTATGTACCATAATCTTTTGGAATTATTTAGACTTAACTTTACCAGTCCATTTTTTATATCCGCCTTTTAACATGTACAAGTCTTTATAACCTTTTTTCTTCATCATTCTTGCTGCTCTAGAACTTGCTACACCATTCGCATCACAAAAATAAATAGGTTGGTCTTTACGTAACCCTTGATATCTAGTGCGAAATACACTCATCGGTATATTTCTAGCTCCGATGATATGACCATAGTCAAAATCAGCTTTTTCACGTAAGTCGATGACTTGCGCCTTTCTTAATCCCTTGTGAAACTCATTTTGATCTAGTTCTTTAACTGCGCGCTTGTTCAATGAATAGTTAATTGCCATATAAATAATAAGCAAGACTACGACTATGAGCGCGATGTACCAATAATTCATGGTCTGATTCCTCCCAATTCAAGTCGATACTCCTATTATAAGATTTCTCGTGAGATTTATCAAAATATTTTTGCTAAAATAGACAAGTATATAGAATTAATTGAATAGGAGTTTTAAATGTGAGAGAAACTTGGCACTTTATAAACACGAAATCAAACGATCCATATTACAATATGGCAGTAGATGAAGCACTTATGAATTTTGTTAGCAGAGGTGAAATAGACCCTGTAATTAGATTTTACACGTGGAACCCAGCTACACTATCAATAGGGTATTTTCAAAAGCTAACAAAAGAAATTGATATTGAAAAAGTTAAAGAAAAAGGATATGGACTTGTTAGACGCGCGACTGGTGGTAGAGGCGTGTTACATGACAAAGAACTAACATATAGCGTCATAGTTCCAGAATCACATCCTAACATGCCTAAAACGGTTACTGAAGCATATCGCGTTATATCAGAAGGTTTATTAGAAGGATTTAAAACATTAGGCTTTGATGCTTATTTTTCAATCCCTAAAACAAAAGAAGCTAGAGACAAATTAAAGACACCTCGAAGCTCAGTATGTTTTGATGCACCAAGTTGGTATGAACTTGTAGTGGAAGATAGAAAAATAGCAGGAAGTGCTCAAACAAGACAAAAAGGAGTAATCTTGCAACATGGTTCGATTTTACAAGATATTGATGTAGATGAACTGTTTGATATGTTTATATATAGAAATGACAGATTAAAAGATAAAATGAAAGCAGCTTTCATTGATAAAGCAGTCGCAATAAATGATTTGTCTGATAGATACATCACATTAGAAGAAATGGAAACGGCATTTTATGAAGGTTTTAAAAAGGGATTAGATATTGAATATAAGCCCTTAATCTTTACAGAAGCGCAACTTACTGAAATTAAAGAGATAGAAGAAAAATATAAATCAGAAGAATGGACATATAGAAAATAAAGGATTCTGAGACATAGTTACCTTGATTTCACTTAGGTTTGTCCTCACGATTTTGTAAAGTGCTGACGCCTGAGGGAATAGTATGAGTGAGAGACTACAGGCTCGAACCATACCCCTAGGCAAGCATGCACTTTCAAAATCGTAAAAATCAAAAATATAAAAAGATCTCTTCACTAGGCGATAACCTAATGAAGAGATCTTTAATTTTGTGCATAGTTTTTATGTCCCAGACATCTTTATTTATTTCTGCGCTTTTGTTTACGCATTGCTTTCTTATACTTCCTTTGATCTGGTGTTAAGAAGAAGAAATAGTAAATTAAAAAAATGATTAACCCGAATATAATAAGTGACACAAACATTCTAATAAAACCCATTATGAAAAAATCAAGGTTCATAATTAAGCCGAATAGTGCTACTGCAATAAATAAATAAAATAAAACGTTTTTCATAGAACCTCACCTTAAGTAATTAGTCTATTTAATATAGCATATTTTAAACTTATACTCACTTTATTTGTCCTATTTCGTTGTCTAAACTTTTTAATTGATTGATAGATTTTTCTACGCCTTTTTTATCTTTCTTATTAAATGCTTCATTTAAATCTTTAAATACATTTTCGATTCCGGTAGACAATTTCAACATACTTTTATGTAAATCTTTATAATCTTTAGGAATTGATTTACCTTCCATTTCGTCTTTATATTTCTTCGTAATCGTTTTTTGATTTTGATAAATGTTTTCTAATTCGTTTTTTGTATCTTCGTCATCAAATTTTGTGATGTTTTTATTGATCTTGTTGTAACTTGAAATGTTTGTTTTTGTTTCATTAATGAAACGTGTTGATGATTTTAAATATTGTGTTGTAAATTGACTAGTGGATTCTTTTTTAATTTTTTTTATGGAGCTATTAATGCCCGATTCTTTTTGTTTATATGTTTTGTTTTTATCTTCTAAGTCAAGGACTTCTTGCTTTAGTTTTCTATTATCAGTTTTCAAAGTTGATTTCTTTTCTTCAAGCTGTTGTATTTTATCATTCCCACAAGCGGATAATACAACTGTACTCGCCATGATAGTTATTATTGTTTTTCTCATGTTTATTAACTCCCAATGTTTTACTGTGAAAAAATTATTGCATGTATGCTATTATTTTAATGTATATAGATTTATTGTACAAATAGAAAGGGGATAAATATGAAAATTAATAAGTTGAGACAAGTTATGAGTCAAAAAGAATTAGATGCTGTGGTTATACTATCACCTTATAATAGAATGTACCTTTCAGGATTTACGGGGACGAGTGGTAGTTTGTTAATAACACAAGATCAATCACTTTTAATCACAGACTTTAGATATATTCAGCAAGCTAATGATCAAGCTAAAGACTTTAAGGTTATAAATCAAGAAGGTCCGATGTTAGGTAAGATAAACGATTTAATTAAGCAAGGTCCATATAAAAATGTAGGTGTTGAAGCTGACTTAATTACTTACAATGATTTTCAAGCATTAAATACAGAAAATGTTGAACTTTCTTCTATTGAAGGTGTAATCGAAACGATTAGAATGATTAAAGACGAATTTGAAATTCAACAAATTCAAAAAGCATCTGATATTGTAGATGAAACTTATGAACATATTCTTGAGTGGGTTAAACCAGGGATGACTGAAAATGAAGTGAACAACGAGATGGAAATGTTCATGAGAAGTAAAGGTGCAACATGTTCTTCATTTGATACAATTGTTGCTTCCGGACACCGTGGTGCATTACCACATGGTGTTGCAAGTAATAAAGTCATTGAAAATGGTGATATGATCACTTTAGACTTTGGCGCTTTATACGAAGGTTATGTAAGTGATATTACGAGAACTTTTGCAATAGGTGAACCGAAAGAAGAAATGAAAAAAATATATAATATTGTATTAGAAGCACAATTAGCTGCACTAGAACAAATTAAACCAGGCATGACAGGTAAAGAAGCTGATACGATAGCTAGAGATATTATTAAAGGATATGGGTATGGAGATGCATTTGGTCACTCATTAGGTCATGGTATTGGTTTAGAAGTACACGAAGGACCAGGACTGTCTCAAAAATCAGATATCGTGCTTGAAGAGAACATGTGTGTAACATTAGAACCGGGCATATATGTCGATGGTTTAGGTGGCGTGAGAATAGAAGATGATGTATTAGTTACAAAAAATGGTCTAGAGCGCTTTACTAAATCTTCAAAAGACCTTATTATTTTATAAGAAGGTATAAATAGGAGGAAAATGAATGATTTCAGTTAATGATTTTAAAACAGGTTTGACAATTAAAGTTGAAAATGGAATTTGGAAAGTATTAGATTTCCAACACGTAAAACCAGGTAAAGGTGCAGCTTTTGTTCGTTCTAAACTAAGAAACTTAAGAACTGGTGCTATCCAAGAAAAAACTTTTAGAGCTGGTGAAAAAGTAGAAAAAGCTCAAATCGATAACCGTCGTATGCAATATCTGTATGCAAACGGAGACAGCCATGTATTCATGGATAACGAAACTTATGATCAACTAGAACTACCAGAAGAAAGTTTAGAATACGAACTTAAGTTCATTAAAGAAAATATGGAAGTTCATATTCAAACATATGATGGTGAAACAATTGGTATCGAATTACCTAATACAGTTACTTTACAAGTTACTGAAACTGAACCAGGTATTAAAGGTGATACTGCTAATGGTGCTACAAAACAAGCAACAGTAGAAACTGGATTTAGCTTAAATGTTCCTTTATTCGTAAATGAAGGCGATTTACTTATCATTAACACAACTGACGGTAGTTATGTATCAAGAGGTTAATGCGTAATAATAAATGTTTAAATGACCAATAGAAAAAACTTCTATTGGTCATTTTTAATTAAATCTTAAAATCTCTTGAATTGGTATGACCACTAAAGTAAAATGTATGAAGTGTAATGAATTAGAATTTAAAAGGAGTTTTTCAAATGAACTTAAAACAAATTAAAGAACTAGTTGATATATTAGACAATTCTTCTTTAACTGAAATTGATATTAATGATAAAGATTTTAAATTAACTTTAAAAAAAGATATTAAACAAGAGATTATTTATAGCCAAGGAAGTTCAAATGTTATTGCTGAACAACAGCCACAACAAACGCCACAACAAAATGTTGAACCTGAAGCACCAACTGGTTTAACGATTAATGCCCCAATGGTCGGAACATTCTATAAATCACCATCACCTGACGAAGGTCCTTATGTACAAGTAGGATCACATGTTGATGCGGATACGACTGTTTGTATTTTAGAAGCGATGAAATTATTTAATGAAATACAAGCAGAAGTATCAGGAGAAATCACTGAAATATTAGTTGAAGACGGACAAATGGTAGAGTATGGCCAACCGTTATTCAAGGTGAAGTAGTATGAAAAAAGTATTAATTGCTAACAGAGGGGAAATTGCTGTAAGAATCATTAGAGCTTGTAGAGAATTAGATATACAAACGGTTGCAATTTATTCAGAAGCTGATAAAGATGCATTACATACTCAAATAGCAGATGAGGCTTATTGTGTAGGACCGACACAATCTAAAGATTCATACTTACATGTACCTAATATTATTTCAATTGCTAAATCAACAGGCTGTGATGGTATACATCCAGGATATGGTTTCTTAGCTGAAAATAGTGATTTTGCAGAGATGTGTGAAGCATGCCAAATCAAATTTATCGGACCTAGTTATCAATCTATTCAAAAAATGGGCATAAAAGATGTCGCTAAAGAAGAAATGATTAAAGCGAATGTACCAGTTGTTCCAGGTAGTGAAGGTCTAGTAGATACAGTGAGAATTGCTAAGAAATGCGCAAAACAAATAGGTTATCCGGTAATTATAAAAGCAACTGCCGGCGGTGGTGGTAAAGGTATTAGAATAGCACGAAATGAAGAAGAACTTGTTACTGGATTTAGAATGACGCAACAAGAAGCTGAAACTGCTTTTGGAAACAAAGGACTTTATTTAGAAAAATTCATTGAAAACTTTAGACATATCGAAATTCAAGTTATCGGTGATGCAGAAGGTAATGTCATTCATCTCGGTGAACGTGATTGTACGATTCAAAGACGTATGCAAAAGTTAGTAGAAGAATCGCCTTCTCCAGTTCTATCAGAAGTAATGCGCAAAGAAATGGGTGAAGCGGCAATTAGAGCAGCTAAAGCCGTGAACTATGAAAACGCAGGTACAATTGAATTTATTTATGATTTAGATGCTGAAGCATTCTACTTTATGGAAATGAACACACGTATTCAAGTTGAACATCCCGTAACTGAGATGGTTACAGGTATGGATTTAGTTAAGTTACAACTTAAAGTAGCGAGTGGTGAGTCATTACCAATAACTCAAAATGAAGTTGATTTAAAAGGTCACGCTATAGAATTTAGAATTAATGCTGAAAGTCCGTTTAAGAATTTTATGCCGTCACCAGGTAAGATTAAACAATATTTAACACCAGGTGGATTCGGTGTTCGAATTGATTCAGCTTGTTATACAGGTTATACGATTCCACCATACTACGATTCAATGGTTGCTAAACTAATCGTACATGGTAAAGATAGAACTGAAGCTATACAAATCGGTAAAAGAGCGCTAACTGAGTTTTTAGTTACAGGCATTGATACGACTATCCCATTCCATTTAAGATTGTTGGAAAATGATGTGTTTGAATCAGGTGATTTTAATACCAATTTCCTAGAGATTCATGATATTATAAATAATGAAGATAAATAGGGAGGGATTCAAATGGCTAAAACAATTGAAAATGAAAAGCCTTCTTTAGGTAAGATTGAGATTGCGCCGGAAGTTATTGAAGTCATAGCGAGTATTGCGACTACAGATATTAAAGGTGTATCTCATATGCAATCCGTTTTTAATAAGAATTCCTTAGAAAAATTCGGGAAAAAGAATTTTGGTAAAGGTATAAAAGTCGATATAAAAGAAGATGGCATCTACATTAATGTTTACTGTACATTTGATTATGGCACAAAAATTTCTGAAACTGCTCGAAAGGTTCAGACTGAAATTAAACAAGCATTAAATACGATGACAGCATTAACGCCAAAAGAAGTTAATGTACATATCGTTAATATACATTTCCAATAATAAAAAATGATTAATTAAGAGGATGCGTGCATCCTCTTATTCTTTGAAGGAGAAGAATATGAAAAGAACAGAACTTAGAGAAATCGTCTTTAAAACATTGTATCAATTAGAAAATAACAAAATAGAGTTAACAGTAGAGGAAGCAATTAACTACTTAGTCGACGACTTTAAAGGTGAACAATATTTATATGTTAAACACTTTGTTAAAGAAGTCATCGACAAAAAAGAAGAACTAGATGAAATATTCATACCGCATTTAAAGAAATGGACGTTAGAACGTTTACTTAAAACGGACCGTATTATTTTAAGAATGGCAACATATGAATTGAATTATACTGATACACCACAAAAAGTCATTTTTAATGAAGCGGTTGAAATTGCAAAAGTGTACAGTGACGACGAACATTATAAATTTATTAACGGTGTATTAAGCAGTTTATCAAAATAATAAAGAGTGATATAAATGGATAAATATTTATCAGTTACAGCTATAACTAAATATATCAAATATAAATTTGATCAAGACCCTCATTTACAAAATGTATTTATAAAGGGTGAGATTTCAAACTTCAAAAAACATTCAAGTGGACATCTTTATTTTGCTTTAAAAGATGATAAAGGTGTATTAAGTGCGATGATGTTTAAATCCAATGCTAATCAACTATCATTTGAACCTAAAGAAGGGGATCAAGTCTTAATTGAAGGAAGAATTGGTATATACGAATCGAGAGGCTCATACCAAATATACGTTCAAACGATGCAATTAGATGGTGTCGGTCTTTTGTATGAAAAATTTGAAGCACTAAAAAAAGAATTGGCTGAAAAAGGATACTTTAATAATGAACATAAATTAAGTATCCCTAAATATCCTAGAAAAATCGCTGTATTAACTGCATCGACAGGAGCTGCAGTTAGAGATATTTGTTCTACCTTAGATAAACGCTATCCGCTTGCAGAGCAAGTGTTAATTAGTACTTTAGTACAAGGTAAAGAAGCTAAGGATAATATCATTAACAATATTAAAAAAGCTGACTCAATGGATGTTGATGTTATTATCGTTGGTCGTGGTGGTGGATCTATAGAAGATCTGTGGAGCTTTAATGAGAGAGAAGTTGTAGAAGCTATTTATAATTGCGCTACACCTATTATTTCTGCTGTTGGACATGAAACTGATACTACATTAAGTGATTTTGTAAGTGATGTTAGAGCAGCAACGCCTACTCAAGCAGCAGTCATAGCCACACCAGATATAAAAGCGTTATATCAACTTATTGCGAATGCTCGTCAATATTTAACAAAGCATGTTACACAAAGTATTCAACAAGACAAACATAAATTAAAACAGCTATCATCATATTATAAGTTAAAGACACCATCGTTATTATACGATCAAGAAACTCAAAAATTAGATGATTATCAAAAGCAATTAACAAGAAACTTAGAACAAACGATTTTAAGAAATAAGCATAAAATTGATATTTTACAAAATAAGTTGAGAATAGGACCTATTCATAATAAAACAACTCAATATAGACAAGATTTTGACCGATTGAATGCTATGCAATCACAATTAATCAATCGCATCATTACTCAGAAAAAGCAAATGCTTACGAGTAAATTGGCACAGCTAGATGCACTGAGTCCAACACAAATAATGCTTAGAGGTTATTCAATTATTGAAAAAAATGATAAAATCATTACAAGTAAAGATGATTTAAATATAGAAGATAATATTACGATTAATTTAAAAGATGGCAAAATAAATGCTAATGTAAAAGAAATTAGGTGACAAATGTGGCTAACGAACAAACTTTTGAAGAAATGATGGTTGAACTAGAGAAAGTAGTAGGTAAACTAGATGAAGAAAGCATTTCACTAGAAGAATCAATCGAACTTTATCAACGCGGTATCGAATTAAGTAGTAAATGTGAATTGAAACTTAAAGAGGCTGAGGATAAAGTAAATAAACTTGTTCAAAAAGAGGGTGATTCTGATGAGTCAGTTAATGAATAGTTATGTTGATAAATTTAATGAATCTCTAAAACAGACTAAACTTGATCCAGTCGTGGATACTAAGTTAGAAGAAAGTATGAGATATTCTTTGTCAGCTGGAGGAAAACGTATAAGACCTGTATTGCTTTTAATGACATTGTCTATGCTAAAATGTGACATTAAAAAAGGGTTGGAAACTGCTAAAGCTCTTGAAATGATACATACTTATTCGCTCATACATGATGATTTGCCTGCTATGGATAATGATGATTATAGACGTGGTATGAAGACGAACCATAAAGTTTATGGTGATGCCACAGCAATTCTTGCTGGTGATGCATTGTTAACGAAAGCATTCGAACTTATTACTAAAGATACATATATAGCATCAGATGATAAGGTTAAGCTTATTAGATTGCTATCTGAATCTGCAGGACACCAAGGTATGGTCGGTGGCCAAGTTTTAGATATGGATAGTGAAGATAAAGAAATTTCACTGGATACGTTACGTAAAATCCATAGATATAAGACGGGCGCACTTATTCGATTTTCAGTAGTTGCCGCATGTACCATTGCGAAAGTAAGTAGCAAAACGTTCCTCTTATTAGATTCATTTAGCCAAGAATTAGGTTTGATCTTTCAAATTAAAGATGATTTATTAGACATCGAAGGTGATTTCGATAAAATAGGTAAATCTGTCGGAAGTGATGAAATTAACAATAAGAGCACTTATGTATCACTTTTAGGTAAGACAAATACTAAAGTTGCATTAGAACAACATGTTAATCAAGCTTTATATTTATTGGAACAATTAGAAGAACAATATGACACAGATGAACTGAAGTCACTTACTCAATTATTTGCAAATAGAGAAAATTAGACACTTAGCAAAATTATTCGAGCTTTCGTAATAAACAGGGCTAAAGGTGGTTAAACAATGGATGTTTCAAGTATACAAAATCCATCCTTTATCAAAGACTTATCTAATCAAGAATTAGAAGAATTAAGTAGTGAAATTAGAAAGTTTTTAATAGAAACATGTTCTGTAACGGGTGGACATATTGGGGCTAACTTAGGTGTAGTTGAATTAACATTAAGCTTACACAAACATTTTAATAGCCCTATAGATAAAATTATCTGGGATGTTGGTCATCAAACGTATATTCATAAAATCTTAACAGGTAGAGGACATGAATTTAATTCTTTAAGACAATATAAAGGTTTATGTGGTTTTCCTAAAACGAAAGAGTCAGAGCATGATGTTTGGGAAGCTGGACATAGTTCAACTTCTTTATCAGCTGCTATGGGTATGGCAAAAGCACGTGATATTTTAGGGAAAACAAATCATGTTGTACCAGTTATTGGTGATGGTGCATTAACAGGTGGGATGGCACTTGAAGCACTTAATCATATCGGTCATGATAAGACTAATTTAACAATCATATTAAACGATAATGAAATGAGTATAGCGCCTAATGTCGGTGCTATGCATAATATGTTTGGACGCATTAGAACGAATCAAAATTATAATAGATTTAAATTTGATGCTGAAACTTTTATGAGCAGACTTCCAGGTGGAGACCGTTTAAGAGATTCAGCAGATAAAATAAAAGATAGTTTGAAATATTTAGTAGTCGATGGTATTTTCTTTGAAGAGTTAGGCATTAAATATATTGGCCCCGTTGATGGTCATAACTTCAAAGAATTAGATGAAGCGATATCTGCATCAAAACAAATAAATAAACCAGTGTTAATTCACGTCGTAACTAAAAAAGGTAAAGGTTATAAACCTGCCGAAGTTGATACTGTTGGCACATGGCATGGTCTTGGACCGTATAAGCTTGAAACTGGTGAAGTTATTAAAGGTGATGCTGAAGGTCCAGCTTGGAGTGCTTTAATGAGCGATCAAGTCTTGAATTATGCTAAACAAGATAAACGTGTTGTAGCCATTACACCTGCTATGCCTGTAGGTTCTAAGTTAACAAAATTCCAACAAGCATTACCTGAACAATTTTTTGATGTTGGCATTGCTGAGCAACATGCCGTTACGATGGCCGCAGGTTTAGCGACACAAGGTATGAAACCTTACGTAGCCATTTACTCGACATTTATGCAACGTGCATATGATCAACTATTGCATGATGTAGATAGACAAAATTTAAACGTACTTTTTGGTGTTGATAGAGCAGGACTCGTAGGTGCTGATGGAGAAACGCATCAAGGTGTATTCGATGTTGGCTTCTTGAGCCAATTTCCTAATTTTACAATTATGATGCCTAAAGATGGCGACGAAGCGATTGCTATGGTTAAAACAGCTTTTGAAACAGAACACGGACCAATGGCTATTAGATATCCACGCGGAAATGCGCCAATGTTAAATGAAACTAAGAAGAATGAAGTTTTAGAAATCGGAACATGGCAGTACGAACGAATGGGACAACATTTATCTATTATTAGTTACGGTCCAACAGTTAAAATCATTACTGATGTAGCAGATGAACTATTAAAAGAGGGTATAAATGTAAATGTTATTAATGCTCGCTTTATTAAACCGATGGACTTTGATATGTTACACGAACTAGGTAAAGATACTAACCCTATTATTACTGTTGAAGAGTCCATGTTAACTGGTGGTTTAGGTAGTCAAATTGCTACTTTCATTAAAGATCATGATTATCAAAATGTAATGCGCAGAATTGGCATAAACGACGAATATATTGAACATGGTGATGTCGATTTATTATTAGAAGATATTGGTATCTCTAAAGCAAATATAAAATCACTTGTTAAATCATTAATTAGATAATATTTATAAGTATATGAATAATTATGTTGAAAGTGACGCTTTAGTAGACCTAAAGCGTCTTTTAATATATTAATAACGCTTACATTACTCATTTTATCGTTTTTATGCTATTATAAGTGTATAAATATTCATTAATAGAGGTGTAGGTAATGGCGAACAAAACGATGCGTCAAATTAAGATAAGAGAAATAATTTCAAACGAACAAATAGAAACTCAAGAAGAGTTAGTTAAACGATTAAATGAATATGACTTGAATATTACACAAGCGACGATTTCTCGTGATATAAAAGAATTACAATTAATAAAAGTTCCAGCTCCTTCTGGACAGTATATCTATAGTTTACCTAGAGATAGAAAATATCATCCAATTGATAAATTAGGAAGATATTTAATGGACTCCTTCGTTAAAATTGATGGTGCCGATAACTTATTAGTATTAAAGACATTACCTGGTAATGCTCAATCAATTGGTGCAATAATTGACCAAATCGATTGGTCTGAAGTAATAGGTACTATTTGTGGAGATGATACTTGCTTAATTATTTGTAAAGATAAAGAAGCTGCTGAAGTAATCACGGATAGAATTTTCAATATGCTTTAAAGGAGATTTAATATACAATGTTACAAGCACTTACAATTAAACAATTCGCTATAATTGAATCTTTAGAAATAAATTTTTCAGATGGACTAACTGTGTTAAGTGGTGAAACTGGAGCGGGTAAATCTATTATCATAGATGCAATCGGCCAATTAGTAGGTGCAAGAGCGTCTCAAAGCTTCGTAAGACATGGTGAACAAAAGGCGACGATTGAAGGCGTATTTGATATCGACAATGTACCTAATGTGAACAAAATCTTAAACAAGCTAGATATAGATTTCGATGAAGATTTTTTATTTGTTAAGAGAGAAATATTTGCTTCTGGTAAAAGTATTTGTAAATTAAATAATCAGAATGTGACTTTAGCTGACTTGAAAATAGTTATGCAAGAACTGTTAGACATTCACGGTCAACATGAGACGCAAGTTCTGTTAAAGCCTAAATATCATTTATCTCTATTAGATAATTATGCTGATGGCTCATATCAAACAGAAATTAATCAATACGAAGAAGCTTTTCAATCTTATCGTGTTAAAAAACAAGAACTTGAAAAATTAGAGTCACAAGATCAAGCTTTATTACAAAGGTTAGATTTAATAAAATTCCAACGTGATGAGTTACATGATGCAGACTTGAAAGAAGAAGAAATCGACTTTTTAAACAAAGAAATTAAAAAGCTTCAAAACCATGAAAAAATAAATGAAAGTCTAAATAAAGCGCATATTTTATTATCTAGTGAAGAAAATATCACGGATAAGATATATGAACTTAATCAAGAAATTCAACATATTACAGATATTATTCCTGAGAAGTATACATCGTTTAGCGAAGAGCTCGATCAAATGTATTATACGTTAGAGGATTATAAACATGAGTTATATAATGATTTAACATCAAATGATTTTGATGAGTCTTTATTAAACGAATATGAATCACGTTTAAATGTACTTACAGATTTAAATCGTAAATATGGTAAAAGTATACCTGAGTTAATTAAATATAGAGATAAAATTGATGATGAAATATTCAAAATTGAAAATTATGAACAAAGTACATCGCAATTACGAGATGAAATAAATGCACTTTATGATGATGTCATGAATTATGGACAAGCACTTTCTACGAAGAGAAGAGAAGTAGCTTTACAACTAAGAGATAGATTAGTAGAAGAAGTTCAAAATCTGCATATGCAAGATGCAGATATAGAAATAACATTTTCTAAAACGAAGCCTAGCACTTATGGATTAGAAGAAGTTGAATTTTTAATTAGTCCAAACAAAGGTGAGCCACTGAAAAGTTTAAATAAAATAGCTTCAGGCGGCGAACTATCTAGAATTATGCTTGCCCTAAAAAGTATATTTGTATCATCTAAAGGGCAAACTGCAATATTGTTTGATGAAGTTGACACAGGTGTATCAGGAAGAGTTGCGCAAAAAATGGCAGAAAAGATGCATCAAATATCGCAATCTTTACAAGTTATTTGCATATCACATTTACCACAAGTGGCTGCAATATGTGATAATCACTTATATATCACAAAAGAAACGGTAAACGATCGTACGACAACTTCTATTAAGCAATTAGTTGGTAAAGATAAAATAGATGAAATAGCGAGAATGATTTCAGGCGTTGAAGTTACTGAATTAACTAAAAAGCACGCAAAAGAAATGATTTCACAAAATAAAAAATTAAAATAGAATGATTTGATAGGGTGTTAACCATGGTAATTAAGGTAGCAATTATAGAAGACTCGAAAGCGTATGTAAGTGAAATGGCACAATATTTAAAAGAACATGATATTGAGGTTGTTAATATTGGATACAACGGTAAAGAAGCACTTGATATTATAAATGGAGAAGCTTTCGATGTTCTTCTGTTAGACTTAATTTTGCCACATATAGATGGTATGACTTTGCTCAAAAAATATATAAAACCGAACAAGCAATATAAAGTAATATGTATGAGCGCATTTGTAAGTGATGATGTGTTAAAAGAGTCTGTATCATTAGGTGTAGATTACTTTTTAATAAAACCAGTTGAATTTGATGTCTTGTTGAACACGATTCAGCGAATACTAGATACTGACGATTCGAATATATTGGAGATAGATGCATTAGATCTATTGTTGGAAAAAATCGGTTTTTCATATAATTTGAACGGTTATAAATATATCAAGTATGGCGTCCATTTAATGCTGAAACATACTCACAAAATGCAATTAACTAAAGAACTATATCCACTTATATCTGAATATTACGGTATTCAAGCTAATAATGTAGAACGTTCAATAAGACATGCTATTAAATTAGCGTGGGAAAAAGAATTGAAATCTTATTGGTATAATAGTGAAAAATCATACGTAAGACCAACAAACGGTGAATTTATTACACATCTATATCATAAATATAGAGAAATACTCAAAGAAAAAAACTGATAAATCTATTATGATTTATCAGTTTTTTTTACGTTATTCTTTTTCATAAAGTGTTCTTGAGCTCTCTTGTTTTTCTTTTCACGGTGTAATATATATCCGCCAATAAAGATAACGCCGAATACAAAAAATATGAACCCTAATAAAAATTGCACCCATATAAAATGTAATTGTGGAACGAGTACGCCGAAAACGGCATCTCTCATCCACTTAATACCTAAGCCTGCTATTATCCCTGGTATAACTAAAATGAGTAATGCAACATACTTTTGCATAAGTTAAAACTCCTATTGATTAATAACTTATATTATATATGAGATAATGATTAAAAGTAAACATTGAAAAAATAGCATAATCGTTTGAATTTGATTATGATGGAAATAGGAGGGGATTAAATGCAATTTAAAGATATGATAAATAAGGGGAAGAATATTTCCGCTACAATTGCTGTATGTAAATCGAACGATGAGGGCGTTATTAAAGCAGTTGTTAAAGCGGTGAAAAATACGAATGCGAATTTCATATTATTTGATGAGCAACCTCAAGATGAGTTGATTAGATCATTCAATTTAACGCATGATGAGTTTAATAGAATAAAGATTATTCAAACAGAAGATGAAGCACACACTATTTCAGAATGTGTTAAATCTGTAGATGATGGCCAAGCGGATTTAATTATGAAAGGTTTGGTAGCTACTTCTACTTTGTTGAAAGAAGTTTTGAAAGATAAATATAATTTAAAAACAGAAAGTAGAATGAGTCACATTGCCTTATTTAATGTTCCTGAATATCATAAAATGCTAGCTATTTCAGATGTAGCTATGAATATTTCACCTAACAAAGAACAAAAAATAGTGATCACGCGTAATTTAGTAGCGTGCTTACAAAAAATAGGTATCGATTCTCCTAAAGTAGCAATTTTATCTGCAATCGAAAGTGTTAATCCTAAAATGCAATCTTCTGTGGATGCAAATGAAATTGTATCGTATTTTCGTAAAGAAATGCCGAAATTAGAAATCGAAGGTCCATTGGCATTTGATGCTGCTATAAATAAAAGAGCTTCGATTATTAAAAATATTGATTCCAATATTTCTGGCAATGTAGATGGCGTTGTTGTTCCACAAATTGAAAGTGGCAATATTTTATATAAATC
>CABFOD010000875.1_pt1 | contig 16046 bp, 19 predicted proteins | sample 3521941 | NCBI WGS metagenome assembly CABFOD01 (sample SAMEA5312449, study PRJEB27640) | indoor metagenome | biome: indoor environment; feature: uncontrolled; material: polymer tiles stone | place: Germany | collected 2014-07-07
AGTTCATATCCATTATATTTCTTTTGATATTTATTATATACCTTTTCTAAATCTTTCATTAAAATATTTTCTACATTGTCAGATGTCGGTTCAATGTTTAAATCCGATAAATGCTCATTTATTAGTGAAAAAGCATATCCTCTTTGTTGTAACGTTTGAACAATTGATTGTTTAAGCCGATTTGGAGGTTGTTTCTTTTTTTGCATAATTTTTTTGGCAATTTCAGGAATTCGATCTTCTGACATTTCCATTTCAAATTTTTCTTTATATGTGAAAATTAAATCTGCTTCTATCCCTTTTTCTTTAGCAACTCTTTCAAAGTGATCTGGGCCTTTGTCAGTTGTCTTCAATATTGTGTTCTTTAAACTTTCGATATAATCTTCGTGATTTATGTATTTATTAGATTCACAGTAATCTATTACTTGAGAAATTAAATCTATAGAGTATTCTTTATCCGCTAAATATTTCTCGATTTCTAATTTCGTTCTCTTCTTATGAGATAAGTATACAATCGCTTGATTTAGCGCTTGTCTATATTGGTCATAATCTTTAATTTCTTGTAACTTGCTTTTCGTTAGTTCTAAATCTTTTTTTAAATTAAAGTAGATGTATGTAGCTTGATCAATACCCATTTCAAATTCATTATTTATAAATAAATTTAGACGCTCTTTGTTTTTCTTCTGCACTTCAATTTTAGTAATTTTAAGCACTTTACATCCCTCCACACATATATATAGGATACAATAAAACACACTGAGTTTAAAAGTTTAATCACTTAACTCAGTGTGTTTATTTATTGATTCAATTCATTTATAGCTTGTGTATACTCAGAATCAGAAATATAATTTTGTTGTTTCATTTTTTCTAGTGTCGTTTTAATTCTTGTCATATAACTATCGCTAATATTGTTAATATCAAAATTAGACGGTGCGTTAACAACACTTGCTAAAATTGCACTTTGCAATACAGATACTTGAGGTAAGTTCTGATTATTCTTATTTACTGTTGCACCAAAGTAATAATTCGCCGCTTCTTCAATCGTATAATTGTTCTCTCCAAAGTAAATGTTATTCACGTAGTAACTTAAAATATCATTTTTACTATATTTATCTTCTACACGCTTTGCAACAAACATTTCTTTAACTTTTCTTGTTAATTGAGATTCATTAGAGTAAAAATAATTTTTTACGACTTGTTGTGTAATCGTACTACCACCTTGCGTTAATTCTCCATTTTTTAAACTAACTGCAAGCGCACGAGATACACCTCTTAAATCTATACCTTCGTGATCGTAATACCTTTTATCTTCTACAGCAACAAAAGCATTTTTAGTGTAATCAGGCATATCTTCAACATGAACATATGCAGGTTTATCTTCTATTTTAACTAATTCATCTACATCAGAAGTTCTTGACCACATGTACATTACTGCCAGATAAAACGCAATAATGAGTATTATGAGTATTGTAATAAAACCAAATAGTTTAGATACTCGTTTTCTTTTTCTTGGTTGCACTGGTTCTTGATAATAGTGCTGATATCTTCTATATTGAACTTCTTCTTGAGAATTAGGTTGTGGAATATCACGCTTCTTATTTTTAAATAGCCCCATCTTTATTCTCCCTTATTAGTATTTCTTACATCATTATAGCTTGTAATATGTATTTTAAACACTTCTTTTTACTTAAAAACAACAAAATCAGTCCAGAGTCTTATAACAACGTATAACCTTTAGCGTATTTGGGTATAGTTTAATTATAAGGAGGATTTTAAAATGGCGAAAATAAAAGCAAACCATGCACTTGTTAAAGTTTTGAAAAATTGGCAGGTTGATCATGTATATGGTATCCCTGGTGATTCTATAGATAAAGTTGTAGATGCTCTAAAAAAAGAAGAAGATAATATCAAATTCTATGGTGTCAGACACGAAGAAGTTGCTGCATTAGCAGCGAGTAGCTATGCTAAGTTAACAGGCAAATTGGCTGTCGCTTTAAGTATAGGTGGTCCTGGAGCGATACATATGTTAAATGGTATGTATGACGCTAAAATGGATAACGTCCCTATGCTTGTCTTAGCAGGACAAACTGATTCAAAATTATTAGGCACTAAGTTCTTCCAAGAAGTTAATCTAACAGCTCTTTTTGACGATGTAGCTGTTTACAATAAACAACTGGAATCTGCTGAAAATGTTCACGAAATTGTGGATGAAGCGATTAAAACAGCATATGCTAAAAAAGGTGTAGCAGTATTAACAATTCCAAGTGACGTATTAGACGAAAAAATTGAAGATATGGTCCCAAAGGAGACCTATAAATTTGAAAATGCTGTAACATACGCTGAAGATGAAGACATTGCAAAAGCAGTGGAATTAATAAATAAAAGTGAGAAACCAGTTGTGTTAACTGGCGTTGGCGCTAAAAATGCTAAAAATGAACTTTTAGACTTTTTAGATCATATCGATGCACCTGGACTTATTACTTTACCAGCTAAAGGTATTATACCTGATAAGCATCCTAATTTTATGGGTAACTTAGGAAAAATCGGGACTAAGCCAGCATTTGAAGCTTCAAAAGATGCTGATTTATTAATTCTAGTTGGTACAAATTATCCTTATGTAGACTACTTACCAGACAAAGATATCCCATGTATTCAAATAGACATTAATCGATCAAATATAGGAAATAGATTTAATGTCGATGTCGGTTTAATTGGTGATACAAAAAATGTATTAGCTGCCTTATCTCAAGCAAGTCAAGAAGTTAATGACCGTAAATTTTTGAAAGCATGTCAAGAAAACATGAAATCTTGGAACAAATGGTTAGAAGAAGATCGTAATGATACAAGCAAACCTATACGCCCTGAATTATTAATGGCTGAAATTGAAAAAATTTCTACTGATGATACTGTTTTCTCAGTAGATGTCGGTACTTCAACAGTATGGAGTACAAGATATTTACAACTTGGTCATAATCATCAGTTCATAACGTCCTCTTGGTTAGGAACAATGGGATGTGCCTTACCCGGCGCAATAGCTAGTAAAATAGCAAATCCTGATAAACAAGCTATTGCCATAACAGGCGATGGAGGTTTGGCAATGGTTATGCAAGATTTTGTAACAGCAGTGTTATATAAACTGCCGATTATAGTTGTCGTATTAAATAACCAAGAATTAGCTTTCATAAAATATGAGCAACAAGCAGCTGGAGAATTAGAGTATGCAATTGATTTAGGTGATATTGATTTCGCTAAATTCGCTGACAGTTGTGGCGGTATTGGTTATAACGTCGTTGATGTTGAAGACATAGCACCAACACTAGAAAAAGCTAAAAACGCGAACAAACCAGTTATCGTAAACGTAAAAGTTGATCCTGAAGCAGCCCCACTGCCAGGTAAAATCATTTGGGACGAAGCTAAAGGATACGCTAAATTTGAAATTAGAACAGCTTTAGAAGAAAATAGATTAGAAAAAATGCCACCACTAAAAACATTAATCAGAAGATTCTTCTAGAAAATGAACAAATAAAGCAGTGAGTCTTGCGCGTAAGACTCACTGCTTTTTTAATTGTATAAGGTTTGGGTCTGTCGCGGGAGCGGTGTCTGGGCTGAATGTTGCTTGTTTAGTCAGTATTGCAACTTACAGACCTCCTATGTTGCTTGTTTGGTTAGTCTTGCAACTTTCAGACCTTCTATGTTGCTTGTTTGATCAGTCTTGCAACTTTCAGACCTTCTATATTGCTTGTTTGGTCAGTCTTGCAACATATAGCAAGCATGCACTTTCAAAATCGTAAGTTTTTAAAACATAAAAAGATCTCTTCACTAGACTTAACTAATGAAGAGATCTTTTGTTTTGAGAATGGTTATTTAAGTCCCAGTCTCATGAAAAGCATTTATTGAAGCAATGCAAGTGATTCACGGTTAAAGTCTTCTAAGTCATCTGGAGTTCGACTTGTGACAATGCCACTGTCTACGACTACAGATTCGTCAACAACTTTTGCACCTGCGTTTTGTAAATCTTTACGGACAGATAAGAAACTTGTTACAGTTTTTCCTTTTAATAAATCAGTATCTATTAAGAGTTGTGGTCCATGACAAATTGCAAATGATGGTTTTTCATTTTGTACGAAATGTTTAACAAATTCGCCAAATCGACCTTGTTCATCTCCACGTAATATATCTGGTGAGAAACCGCCAGGAATTAAGACTGCATCATAATCTGCAGCATTTGCTTCTTCTATACCTAAATCAACTTTAACTTTTTCGCCTTTTTTACCAGTGATTTCTTTACCTTTTTCTTCACCAATAACGACAACTTCATGTCCAGCGTCAGTAAGTGCTTTTTGTGGGCTTGTTAATTCAACATCTTCAAATAAATCTGTTACAACTGCTGCTACTTTTTTACTCATAATATCAATCTCTTCCTTTCATAATAATTCTAATATCTATATACCACTTATGAAAAAGTTTAAACGTATTTTGTTATTAATTTTATAACGACTTCTATCAGTCACACTTATTCATGCATTGATTGCACTTTTTTCTCAAGTTCATCTAATAATGCAATCCATTCATCGACATCAGATACTTCCATATCTTCAGGATTCATAGCTTCCATTTCTTCTAAAAACTCAGATAATCTTTGTTTAATTTCTTTGAGTGATGTTTTTTGGCTCATTTTAATACTCCTTTTGACTTTAATAATATTATTATGAAGGATTATAAGTATAAAAACAATCATAAAACAGTATTGGAAAATCTATCTACAAGTGTTACGCTCATAGATAGGAAAAAATTCAGAAAGAAGGATATAGCATGATATACGACTTAAAAAGTCCTATCTCAATACAAAACGATCCATGGGAAGCATACAATGATATAGACGAACATGGTTCATTACAACTCAGTAATATAGAATTTACGACGACGACACTTTGTAATATGAGATGTGCACACTGCGCTGTTGGATATACATTACAATTACGAGACCCTGATACGTTACCGATGGATCTTATTTTAAAAAGATTAGATGAAATACCACATTTAAAAACAATCTCAATAACTGGCGGAGAGCCGATGTTCAGCAAAAAATCAATTCGAGAAACTGTTGTTCCACTTTTAAAGTACGCCCATAAAAGAGGAATATATACGCAAATGAATTCTAACTTAACTCTACCAATAGATCGTTATTTAGAAATTGCAGAATATATTGACGTCATGCACATATCACATAATTGGGGAACAATTGATGAATTCAGCGAAGTTGGATTCCACGTTATGGATAAAAAGCCTCCTCTAAAAGCGAGATATAAACTTTATGAACAAATGATACAAAACTCTGCAACACTATCCGAACAAGGTATGTTCGTATCCGCAGAAACGATGTTAAACAAAAGTACAAAACCATACTTACATAAAATTCATAACGAAATCATTCATGATATGAAATGTAGTCGTCATGAAATTCATCCTATGTATCCATCAGACTTTGCAAGTCAATTAAATATTATGAGCCTAGATGAAATGAAAGACACAATACATGAAATATTAGATTTTAGAAATGAAGACACATGGATGCTATTTGGTACATTGCCATTCTATCCTTGCTTTATGAACGAATCAGATCAAAATTTATTATCTAGATTAAAAGATACCAAAAACGTTAGCTTAAGAAATGATCCAGACGGCAGAAGCAGACTAAATGTTAACGTATTCTCTGGAGATGTAATTGTTACTGACTTCGGAGATGAAACTGGTTCAATCGCAAATATTAAACATGATAAATTAGAAGACGTTTATCAAACTTGGATGAACTCATCATTAGCAAAATCACTCAATTGTCATTGTCCTAAAGTAAGATGCCTCGGTCCAAACTTACTTGTGAAAGATATGTATTACAAAGATGTAGACTTTAAAGCAAACGAACTAAGAATGAATCAATAATACAGATTAACATAAAAAAATGCCTCATCCATGCGATAAATCGAATGGATGAGGCATTTTTTGTATTAACATATCACTTCTTATATATATAACTTGGTAGACATAAAGTCTAATGTTTTCTTACTTTCATGTCTTCTTTCGTGACGTAATTTCACTCGTTCTATAGCACTTTCATAAAACCATTTTTCATCATCTGATTCTGGATATATAGCGGGTACTTTTGCTTTTTTACCATCTTTATCTAAAGCTACAAATGTTAAAAAGCTATACGCCGCTAAATGTTTTTGGTGATTAATGTTATCTTCGCTAATGACCTTCACACATATTTCCATTGAAGATTTACCTGCATGTGTAACGAAAGATACTAATGACAATACTTCACCTGTTCTAATTGGTTGTAGAAAATCAACTGAATCAGTTGATGCTGTAACGACTGAATGTCCGCTATGTCTCATCGCAGCGATTGCAGCAATCTCATCAATTTCTGCCATTAATTTACCACCAAACATTGTATTATGATGGTTTGTATCTTCCGGAAAAATTTGAATAGATTTAACACTTCTTGATTCTTTCATTGGTTTTTTCTCTTCCATATTGTTAACCCCACTCGTTTAAACTTATTTTGTCGAAAAATAATAGCCAGGTTTCCCCGGCTATTAAAGCGTATTAATGATAATCTTCCTCATCATCAAAAACTTTCTTTTCTAGTGCTTCTTCAGCAGTATCAATTCGTACAGATTCTCTACTATCGAATGTATTAACAAGATACATCATTAATGCTCCGCCAAAAGTAAATATTGCGAACACAAATGCAATCATAACGCTCCATTCCATTGGTGTACTCATGATATCCCCTCCTTTGAATGACTAACTATAAAGACTTTATTTATCTTTATTATACATGATGTAATCTTAAATGGCTATATATTAAAATGCCCAGTTGCCTTCTCTAAATACAGGCTCTTTCTCACCATTTTCTAATATACCATCAATAGATAATTCTTTACTTCCGATCATAAAGTCAACATGTGTTGTAGAGTCATTGAGACCATTTTCTGCTAACGCTTCTGGTGTCATATCTTTGCCACCTTCTATACAAAATGCGTAAGCTGAGCCAAGTGCTATATGACATGAAGCGTTTTCATCAAACAACGTGTTGTAAAATAAAGTATTCATATTTGAAATTGGTGAATCAACTGGTACAAGGGCTACTTCACCTAACCTTTTAGCGCCTTCATCTGTTTCAAGAATACTTTTTAAAATTTCTTGTCCTACTCCAGCTTTATAATCAACTACTTCACCATCTTTAAATGTTAATGTAAAGTCATCGATAATATTACCTGAATAACTTAATGGTAACGTATTGCTAACAACGCCGTTTACACCATTTTTATGAGGTGCTGTGAATACTTCCTCTGTAGGCATGTTTGCAACGAAACTATTGCCTTTAGAATTTATTGAACTTGCACCAGACCAATATTGTCCTGTTGGTAATTCAATCGTTAAATCTGTACCTTCTGATTTATAATGCAATGCTTTATATTTCTTTAGGTTTAAATAATCTGCTTTTTCATGTAATAAATGATCATGTTCTTCCCATGCTTTAACAGGATCTTCTTGATCAACTCGAACTGTTTTTAAAATTGTTTCTAGAAGTTTGTTTACTGCTGCTTCTTCATCTAAATCAGGGAACATCATTTTAGCCCATCCTGCTGATGGATAAGATGCAACACACCAACTCATACGATCGCTTTGCACAGCTACCATATAATCTTTAAAAGCTTTTCCGTTAGCTTGCATTGCTTTACTTATCTTTTTAGGATCAGCGTCTTTCAAACTATCTGGACTAGATGACACAATAGATAAGAATGCTGCTTTTCTATTTAAATAATCCATTTTTTCATCAATATCATATTGTTTAACTTCTTCGAAAAATTCATCGGGTTCATATTGATATTTTAATTGAGAAATTCTATCGTCTTTGTAATTGACTTTAACGTCTATTGCTCCTACTTTATACGCTTCTTCAACAATTAAATGTACAAACTCACTTGCATCAATTGAAGCTTGAATATAAACAGGCTCTTTCTCTTGAACATTCAAGCCAACTTTCACTAATAGTTCTGCATATTTTTGAAGCTGTGTTTCATATCCCATATTGTACTTCCCCCTTAATTATTTTCTAAGGTCTCCTAGTGCTTGCGTAATTGCAGCCATTTCACTAGTCGAAATATTTTTTCTAGACATAACCATACTATGTATTTCCTTTAATTCTTCTTTCTTTTCTTCAGGAAATGAGTCTTTACTCAATACGCTTGTATTCACTAGTCTCAGTTTTCCTTTTAAATCATCTATCATTTGTTCAATTGATTCAGTCATATTTTTATCATCCTTTCAAAATTAAGTTTAGCAAAAAGTAATTATAATTAAAACTATGAAACTCGTATATTCGCTTTACAATTAATATGAATATTTTATACAATGTATACAAATCATAAGGTTAGGAGTGAACTGTAATGGCGGTACAAGATATTCTTTCATGGACATTGTTCGAACAAGTTGCTGTACCAGACAACATAAATCAATACCTTGTTGAAAGTGAACAAGCTTATAGTGCTTTCAAGACATACAGAGATACAGCTGTGTTTACAAACAAGCGCATTATTATACGAGACATGCAAGGTATTACAGGTAAAAAAGTAGAAACATACTCCATACCTTATAACATTATACTCATGTGGTCTACTGAGAATGCTGGAAAATTACTAGATTTAAATGGTGAAATTACATTGTGGACACGCGCAGGCAATTTTAAAATTAAAATTGGCAGGAATTTAGACATTATGCCTTTCGAAAGGTTATTGTCTAACGCCCTATTATAATTTACAATTGTGTTTACATCTTTGTAATAATGGGAATAAAAAGGATTAGTGAACTATTTAACATTTATTAGTACCTATATTTTCAAAATTAATAATTAGATATGATATGATATGTAGGTCAAAGATATTTTAAAGTTATATACATGAAAGGGGAAAAACATTATGCAAAACAAATTAGTTCCTGCTATTTTAATAGGTGGTACAATTGGCGCAATTGTCGCTTTAGCGGATAAAAACACTCGTCAATCATTATCAAGTCAAGTTCAAAACATTAAAGAAGGTAATACTTCAAGAGAGCCATCTAAATTAGATCAAATTAAAGACGAAGTTTTATACTGGAAAGATGTAATTGAAGAAATTCGTCGCAAGAATCCAGAATTAGAACAATCAATTATGGATGCTAAAGATACATTCATTGAGAAAAAGAACGAAAGACAAATCTCAGGTCCAAATCATTCATAATTTATATTAAAGACTAGGCGTATTCAACTACCTAGTCTTTTTTAACACCATATTAAATTAGGAGAATATTTATGGGAAATGATAAATCGAGTTCAAAATTTTTAGAACAAGCTAAAAACTTTAAAGATGAACAAAAAAAATCTATAAAAAAAGAAAATTATATTCCACCGCAAAGGTTTGAATCTAAAACTGCAAAAAAAGATAATCAAATATTTTTTGTATCTAAAATTAATAAGCCAGCAAAATTTACTAAAGATGGAAATATATTATCTACGTTAATTTATAGAATAGGCAAAGATAATGCAACTGGACTAGCTGCTCAACTATCCTATTATTTCTTACTTGCATTATTCCCTACTCTTATATTCGTTTTAACATTAATTCCAATATTCCAAGTCAACCCTGATACCATTACGAAGATGATTTCAGAAAATGCCCCTGGTGATACTGCTACTCTTATAACGGACATCATCGATGATGTCATGAGCAACGGCAGTGGCGGACTATTCTCATTCGGTTTAATTGCAGCACTTTGGTCAGCATCAAATGGTATGACTGCCTTGATGAACGCATTCAATGTTGCGTATGATGTTGAAGATGGAAGAAATGCAATTGTTCTTAAACTTATGAGCGTATTCTTCACAATCATTATGGTTGTCGTCTTTGGTATAGCGATTGCCTTACCTATCTTTGGTCAACAAATAGGAAATTTATTATTTGGGCCTTTAGGTTTAGAATCTGAATTACGATGGGTATTCAGTTTAGTAAAAATCGTGCTGCCGTTAATTGTTACTTTCATCGTGTTTATTACACTGTATGCGTTAGCACCTAATATTAAAATCAAAATATTATCCGTTATTCCTGGTGCTGCATTCACAACGATTGCATGGCTCGGTTCGAGTGCACTTTTCGGATTATATGTAAATAACTTTGCGAACTACTCTAAAACATATGGTAGTATCGGAGGAATCATCATACTTATGATTTGGTTATTCTTAACAGGTTTAATCATAATTATAGGTGCCGAAATTAATGCAGTATTACATCAGAAGAAAATGCTTAAAAACGGATCACCCGAAGAACAAGCATTTAATAACTTAACAGAAAATGGTGATATGACTAATGCCTCTATTGAATGATATATTAGATTATAATGCAGCTTTTATAGACCAAAAAGAATATCAAAACCTTATAACAACAAAGACACCGAATGCTAAAGCTGTTTTGCTAACTTGCATGGATACACGCTTAACAGAATTATCCACGCGCGCACTAGGCTTTAAAAATGGTGATGTAAAAGTTGTAAAAAATGCTGGAGCTACTATTTCACATCCTTATGGTTCAACGATGCGTAGTTTATTAGTCGCAATTTATGCACTTGGTGCAGAAGAAATCATTATAATGGGACATAAAGATTGTGGAATGGGTAATTTAGATGTCAATTCAGTAATCGATACAATGAAAAGTCGTGGTATTACTGATAACACACTCAATACGATTGAACATTCTGGCATTGATATCCAACAATTTTTAAGAGGCTTTGATGACGTCACACAGAACGTACAAACCAATATACAAAAAATTTATAATCATCCACTATTTGATCAATCCGTTCCAATTCATGGGCTCGTAATCGATCCACATAATGGTGAATTGGAAGTTATTCAAAATGGTTATGAATTTACTAAATAAAAAGAAGCTGAACGTCTTTAAAATAAGATGTTCAGCTTCTTTTTATTTCTATGATATTAAGTTATGTTGAAAAGCATATATCACAGCTTGTGTTCTATCTTGAACTTCTAGCTTACTAAGTATGTTACTTACATGTGTCTTAACTGTTTTAATCGTTATATGAGATGCGCTAGCGATTTCTTGATTAGAATAACCTTTAGCAATTAATAGTAAAATTTCCATTTCGCGTTCAGTCAGCATTTCGAATAATTCAGCTTTTTGGTTCATTCTATTGCGCATTTTCACGAGCACCTCTGGCTCAAATACAGATTCTTTATTGTATGTCTTACGTATAGCATTCGCAATATCATCTGCAGAAGTTGTCTTTAATATATAACTATCAACACCAGCATCTAATGCTTGATACACTTCATTATCTTCAATAAAACTTGTTAACATAACAATTTTTACGCTCGGTTGATTTTTCTTTATATGTTGCGTAGCTTCAATACCATTCATATCATCCATTACTAAATCCATTAGGATAACATCAGGTTCAAGTTTTTCAGCTTTTTCAATTCCTTCTCTACCAGAAGCGGCTTCCCCTATGACAGATATATCTTCTTGAGTAGATAAATAACTTGATATGCCTATTCGAACCATTTCATGGTCATCTACGAATAATACTCTAATTGTCATATTGTTCCTCCTTATTATTTGGTACCTTAACTTCAATACGTGTTCCCGATTCAGGCATTGAAATAATATTTAGAGTTGCTCCAATTTCTAATGCACGTTCGTTCATTGTATTTAAACCATAACTTTGTGAATCTTTATTAGACGTATCGAATCCAACTCCGTCATCTTGTATACGTAATATAACATAATCATTCGTATTTATTAACTCGATTGAAACTCTTGTTCCTTTAGAATGACGTAAAGTATTTGAAATCGCTTCTTGTGTAATTCGGAAAAGGTGATCTTCCGTACCTTTAGCTATTTCTATATCTTCTATATCATATACAACTTTCATAGGAATTTTTTGTTTTAAATCGACTACTAAATCTTTTACACCTTCACCTAGTGATTTATTTTTAAGTCCTAATGGTCTTAAATGTAATAATAAAGCTCTCATTTCCAGCTGAGAATCTTGAATCATCTTCTCTAATAAATCTATTTGTTTAGCTAGTGCATCACTCAACTCTGAAGATTTAATAGCTGAAAGCATCATACTTGCAGCAAATAACTGCTGGCTTACTGAATCATGTAATTCTCTTGCTAGTCGCTGTCTTTCATCTTCTATAATTTTCTTAACGACTGAATCTTGCATTTGGTATGACTCATTTATAATTTGTTGAGACTTTAATCTCAATGTATATAGCTCTTCATGTAAAGGTATCAAAGTTTGATAAATTTCCAATGTTTCTTTGTGTAAATCTATTTCGTGATTATTCACGCCTAACATTTCACCTTGGAACGATCTTTCTATTTGTTCTTTTATCCAATGATGTTGTTGGTTAATTTTATATGCTACAGCTGAACCGATAATAATACATAATAGAATAACAACTATATTAATAAATAAAAATGCTGGCACACCAAGTATTTGAGTGTAAAAAATACCTTGAAAATAAATAATATTAATAAAAATACGATCTAAGAAAAATAATATAGCGACAATTGTATAGACAAGAATGAGCATTGAACCAATAATTCTAGTGTAGTTATTCATCGGAAAATCACCTCAACATCTCCCATAAATGTTGAGAAGAAAATATTAACTTTAAAAGTATTTTTATGACTATTTTCTTCGTAATGTACCGTTTCATTTCTCACTCTATATACTTGATCATTCATATATAACCTGCTAAATAAAGCTGTTATATGTACATTCACATGATAATTATAAGGAACGATAATTTGTGTCTTACCAATATATTGTCTTACAACAATCACATTATTCTCTGATAAATTGGCAGCTAAAGATAAATCTAATTCTATATCTCCAATTGCTTGTTGAATTTGTATATCTTCCCATTTATAAATGTAATGAGGTGTTTTTTGTGGAGAAAACCATCGCTGTTTTATAAATGATTCATTAATATTTTCATTAGATGTGTTTTCTACATGTTCTACTTTTAGTGGTTTCTTTCGATATATAATATATCTCACAACTAAAAATATAAGTGATAAGAATAGAATGGCCAGCATATAAGGATTAGAAAGTAATGCATAAATTAATAATATGGCCCCTATCCAAAATATAATGAGTCCTCGTAATTTATGAAAGTATAAATAGCCTACATAAATTAATATAACCCCCATTACAACAACAAGTAATAAGCCTATTTTTTCAAAGAAAATATAGTAAATATTCGACAACAGAACGAGTACTGATAAAACAATTAACAATTCTGTTGATATAAATTTATTCTTCAACTTACCACTCCTAACCTTAGAGAAGTGAATTCATTTGTGTCAGCATTGTACGTTCAGCTATCGTATTAGCTATTTGATCTAAAGTACGTTTCATTGCTTCATCAATTTTAGCTAATTCACTTTCTAACATATTAATTTGTTTTTGTAACCATAGTAAATCATGGTCTTCTAATTTTTTAGCACAGGTAATTTTAAAATCTTCTATTTTATCCATATACTTATTGTCTAATTCTAAATTGTATTTATCAATCATTTTACTTAAATGACATCGTTTCTGAGCTAAATAAGATATATATTGCTTCATTGCTTTTATTTTAACATCTAAATGCTTGGCACAAGCATCTAAACTTTCATAATAAGAAACAAGTATAAGTTGTTTTAATTGATTAGAAACAACATTAAACATAGAATCACCTACTTCTGTCAGATTAAACTCTATTATAAAATGTTATTCATAATCTCGAAATGGACCTAGGGACGAATTAACAATAGGTCCTTAGTCTTAGAAAAAGCTCAAGCCATATGAAAGATATGCTTGAGCTTTGTATTAATCTTCTAATTTAGTTAATAATAATGGGCCTTCATTTGTTACAACAATTGTGTGCTCAATTTGAGCAACATAACTTTTATCTTTCGTTTCAAATGCCCAATCATTTTTACCATCACTTACAATTGTTGCATTAGAAGAGATAAATGGTTCAACAGCTAAGACCATACCTTCTTTAAGTAGTTGTTTCTCTAATGGATCATAATAGTTCATAACGTGCTGTGGTGAATCATGTAATGATAGACCTACACCATGTCCAGTTAAGTTTTTGATAACTTTTAATCCGTTTTTACGTGCTGTAGCATTAACTGCTCTACCGATTTGAGATAATTTAGCGCCAGGCTTAACTTTTTTCATAGCTTCTTCAAAAGCCATAGCAGCTACATCTACAACTAATTGTTTCTTCGGATCGTCCGTTTCACCAACAACAAATGAGATACCTGTATCTGCATAGTAACCATTTTTACGTGCTGAAACATCAATATTAACAAGATCTCCTTCTTTTATAACGCGTTTACCAGGAATACCGTGTGCAACCTCTTCGTTGACACTTATGCATGTATACCCTGGAAAATCATATTCTGCAATAGGAGCTGATTCAGCTTCTAACTCTTCAAATCTTTCCTTTGCAATATCATCTAATTCTTTCGTCGTTATACCGGGTTTAGTCGCATTTTTCAACTCATCTCGAATTATCGCACATATTTTACCTATTTCTTTTAGGCCTTCAAGTTCTTTATTGTTTTGAATTATCATTTAAATCCCGTTCTTTCTTTTAAAATTTTTTTGTCGTTTTTAATTATATCAGAAAATGCATGTTATACTATAAAAAAATGATTTCGGAGTTTTGTGTATGAAAGAAAATTGGTTAACTAGAATTATCGGTGCAAGAATTATTAAAACAGGATTAGCGACATTTTTAACCGCTTTAATTTGCATGTCATTAAGCTTAAATCCTATATTTGCAGTTATAACATCTATCGTAACAATTGAACCTACAGCTAAAGCTTCTTTAAAGAAAGCTTTTGTACGTTTCCCCGCATCTATACTTGGTGCATTTATTGCTGTTATTAGCACATATTTCTTTGGTGAATCACCATTAAGTTATTCATTAGCTGCAACTGTAACCATTTTATTATGTTATCAACTGAAATTAATAGATGGCATGCTTGTAGCAGCCATTACAGCTGTTGCTATGGTCCCTGTTATTCATGAAGCCTTTGTTTATAACTTTGTTTCTCGTCTAGCAACAACCACTATCGGCTTAGCTACAGCAGGAATTGTTAATTTTATTATTTTACCACCTAAATATATTAATCAAATTGAACATATAAATAATGAAATGGATAACAGAATTTTAAAGATATACATAAATAGACTTAAAGAACTTTTGCTTGGTGAATATGAATCTCATTCATCAATGAAAAAGATGACATCACTTCAACAAGATGCTACTAAAATTGAACAACTCATTAAATATCAAAAAGAAGAATATGATTACCACCGTACAAAGAAAGAATCCAAAACACATATTAGAAAAGTTGAAATGAAATATCATACAAATCGATTGCTTAATGCACATCTGCTCAATCTAATTTATTTGCCTGAAAACACTAAAGTTATTTTCACAGAAAAAGAGCGAATCGCAATCTCTCATTTCTTAAAATCATATGAGCATCTTTTAGCAACAAAAGAATTTATGAAACAGAAAAAAGCAGCGACTACGCTTAAAAATAGTGTGAAAGGCCTCGATGAATTTGATGAAAACCAAATTAAAAGTCACATTATTTATGAAATTTTGATGATCAATAAAATATTGAATGATAGATATTCTAAAATTTCAAACTAACCCATAGGTTATAGTCTAGTGAAAAAATCTCAGACTGTCGATAAAGTCACTTAAAGTGATCTTGTTGGCAGTCTTTTTTATTTTAAAATCGTGAGGAATATTCATTTTTCTTATATTTTTCCGTTTGTTCTTTTAAGTATATGCTGTATGTTGCAAGATTACCCAAACAAGCTACATAGAAGCTCTGTATGTTGCAAGACTTACCAAACAAGCTACATAGAAGCTCTATATGTTGCAAGACTTACCAAACAAGCTACAT
>CABFOD010001463.1_pt1 | contig 15470 bp, 15 predicted proteins | sample 3521941 | NCBI WGS metagenome assembly CABFOD01 (sample SAMEA5312449, study PRJEB27640) | indoor metagenome | biome: indoor environment; feature: uncontrolled; material: polymer tiles stone | place: Germany | collected 2014-07-07
CCTGCCATAACGAGTGAGTCAAGCCACATATCAAGCTGAAAAAAATTCATGCTGATAAATCCTGTCAATAGTGCGATTGGTACTGCAAATATCGCACCAAAAATATACGATGCATTGTATTTCATCTCATCATTTCCTTTAAAATATTATATCGTTTTAAAATGTTTAAATTGCTGCTTTGGTATATCATTGATTTCATAAGATTGTACGCGAGACATCGGAGAAGCACCGCGAATAACCTTTTCCGTAAATATATCTAATTTTGAACTTTCTCCAGTTGCATAAATCTCAACATAATCATCTACATTCTGAACTGTTCCGGTGATATTATTATCTTTAGCATGTTGCGCTGTGAAGTATCGAAAGCCCACACCTTGTACACGTCCAAAAACTTTAATATGAATTGTCTTCATCTTACTTCACCTCTTACCACTATTATATGTAAAAAGACTCAAAACACCTAATAAATCGCATTTGTAAGACGATTTACTTGAAAATATGAAATAAACAGATGATAATAATTTTTATGAGGTGAAAAAGATGTATGAAATCATAACAATAAGAGCAGACTATGAAGGATGGTGGCTGTTTGAAGATTATCGTGAGAAAGCTACCGATATAAAAAGTTTTTCACAATTAGCTGAAGCAAGAAGCTATTATAATGAGCAATTAGTAATGTTAAGACAGCATTTTTGTAATGAATTAGTCGGAAAGTACGATATACATGCTTTTTATAACAATTGTGAAATCGAATTCTGTGAAGATTGCGATGATGATGTTCAAATTTTTCATAGTGTTTTATTTCTGGATAAAGGGGAAATATATCAATATCGTTGAAATAATAATAAATGCTATATAATTGATAAAAAAGATAATTAAAATTTATTTATTATTACAGTAAAGTAAAATTTGTAAAGTGTTTAAATTTACAGAATATTGTATTGATTTATGATTATCGATATTTTATAATTATTTATAGCGATATGATTATTCCATATTACAAAGTAAATATATTAATTCACTTTTTATTTATTTTGTAATATGTGAATAATCACATATTGAATTAATATAGTGTGGAGGTTTCTAATTATGAAACAAGGTACAGTTAAATGGTTTAACGCAGAAAAAGGATTTGGATTCATCGAAATCGAAGGAGAAAACGACGTATTCGTTCACTTCTCAGCGATTAATCAAGAAGGGTACAAATCATTAGAAGAAGGACAAGCAGTAGAATTTGAAGTGGTTGAAGGCGATCGTGGACCACAAGCTGCAAACGTTGTAAAATTATAATTTTAATGCAATAAATTATATATGAACGTTAGAAAGACACCCTGGTTTTTCCAGGGTGTCTTTCTTTTACTTTTTAATGTACTTCGTTAGTAATTAAATGTTCAAGCGTCTGTCTTTTAATAACTTCACGTACGCCTTGCTCTGAAACAAAGACAACAGCAGGTTTAAGCATCTGATTATAATTAGATGACATTGAATAATGATATGCGCCCGTTGATTTCACACATAATGTATCACCACGCTTCGTTGAAACAGGAAGGGGGGTATTACGTGCGATAATATCACCAGATTCACATAACTTTCCTGCTACAGTAACATTTTCAGTTTGATTTTCTTCTCGATCTACTAATTCGAGTTCATATTGTGCATCATAAAGTGCAGTCCTGATATGATCGCTCATCCCACCATCGATAGATATATATTTATTTGTTTCAGGTATTGACTTTACTGTACCTACTTCATAAAGTGTTATTCCAGCTTCACCGACGATAGAACGTCCTGGTTCTAAAGAGATTTCTGGTATTTTATAATCAATTTCGTTACATGTATCAATTAACGTCTCAGTAATGGCTTTAATGCCATCTTCAATAGGATAACTGATATCTTCAGATGTATATTTTATACTGAATCCACCGCCGATATTTAATACCTTAATTTCAATATTATTTACTTTTAACCAATGAATAACGATTTGTATTGTTTCTATCGTTCCAGTTGATTCGAATATTTGAGAGCCAATATGAAAATGTATACCATAAAAGTCAATGTGGCTTGCTTCCTGAATGTGCTTTACGCCCTGTAATGCAAGGCCATGTTTTATACTTAATCCAAATTTACTATCTTCTTGTCCAGTCTGGATAAATTCATGTGTATGTGCTTCTACACCTGGATTTACGCGTAATACAGCTTTAACGGTACTATTCTTACGTTTAGCGATAGTGTTGATGCGTTCAATTTCATCGATTGCATCAATCACAAAGTATTCAACACCCGCTTCAATCGCATATTCAATTTCATGATCTGTCTTATTGTTACCGTGGAAATGAATTTTTTGTGGATCAAATTGAGCTGTAAGTGCAGTATAAAGTTCACCTTCTGATACGACATCTAATCCCATATGTTCTTCCTGCAACAGTTTAAATAATTGAATAGATGTAAATGCTTTTGATGCATATGAAATCGTATAAGTTAATCCTGAGGCTTGTAAAGCTTCATGGAAGCGTCTGCATTGATTACGGATTAATGATTCGTCATATACGAATAAGGGTGTACCATATTGTTCTTTTATATCTAGTAATGAATGGCCGTGTATTGTTAGTACGCCTTGTTCTCTTGTTAAATTCACTGTGTAACCTCCAGTAATAGTGTATTGTGATTGAGTGCAGAAAGCTGTTCAGAATTAGCGCCTACACCTAAAAATGTATATTCATCGATACGCATCTGTTCGTGATATAAATAAACGATATCATTCGGTTTTACGTGTTCATCGACTTCAACAAACATATGACTCATCATCAGCGCTTTAATAGGATAACGTCTGTTATTAATCAGGCAGTCATGCTTTGCGCGTGTTCTTAAAATACCGTCACCGTATCCAATAGCCACGACTGCTAATCGCGTATCTTTTTGTGCGGTAAATGCGAAACTGTAGCCAGCGGATTGACCGGCATTTATTTCGCGAATCTGTATAACGTGGCTTGATATACGTAATGACTGTCTGGTAATGGATTCCGGTATATTCGAATAGGGACGAGAGCCATAAAGAATGATGCCAAGTCGTAAATGTGTATGTTGTGGCAATAGACCATCTTCACGAACGTAGCTTGCACTGTTCTGTGCATGTATGATTTCAAATGAATGGAGCGGAGCCAGAGTGTTTACTACGTCTAACCAGTCCTTCTTTTCAGTTTCATAATCTGTAAATTCGAATTCATCGGCATATCCAAAATGTGTCCATAATCCTTTAATATCAATATCAGGATATTGTGCTTTAATGATTAATAGTGTTTCCTGCATTTCAGCAATTGATTTAAAGCCTGAACGATGTAACAAATTCTCATATTCCATATGAAGCGGGATGCCATAAAGTTCATCGCTGTAAGTCTCAAAAAATTTTGCTGATGGCAGTGTCATTTCAATGTTATATCGTCTTAAACTTTCGAAATCCGTGACTGGATTCATTAGGAAGATATTACAAGTATTATTATAGTTACGAATAGCAATTGCCTCTTCTAAGCTTGTCGTACTGAAATAATTAATACCACAAGCTGTCATGCAATCTAACGTAAATTCGAGGCCGTAATTATAAGCATTATTTTTAACGACAGCAATCACTGGATTATCTTTAATGACCTGTTTGATGTTGTCCGTAAACTGTGTTTGATTAATTTCCCATTTAGCACTCATCTTCGTAACCTCGAACAAGTGATAGGTAATAATTAATACCATTCAGTAATACTTTTTCATCAAAGTTAAATTGATTATGATGTAATCCATGTACATAGCCTTTTTGTTCATTTCTGCAACCGAGAAATACAAAGTAAGTTGGAGCTAGGCTGCTATAGAAAGAGAAATCTTCTCCGAATAAATAGGGTACATCTTTTTTTACACCGACAAGATTAGATTGTGCAATACTTTGTACAACTTTGTCTTCAAGAGACGAATCGTTGATTGTTGGAGGATATCCTTCAGAAAATTCTACATTGACCTCACAATGTGTTGTTAATGATACGGCTTGTGCAATATGTTCCATCTGCTGCTGGATAATATTTAAATCAGCTGAACGATATGTTCTGATTGTACCTTCTAAATATCCATTGGAAGGTACAGTATTAATCGCTTCACCAGCATTAAACTTTCCGATGTGAATAATATTACGTTCTAGTCCTGGTAAATAGAACTGTTGGAGTGTACTCACTTGATTTAAGACTTGAATCAAAGCATTGCTTGCAGCATGGCCTTGCTCTTTATTTGCAACATGTGCACTTTTACCATTAATAAAGAATCGATATTCAGTCGCACTGGCTGTAATTTCATGACTTCTGTAAATCATTTCTCCTTCGGGATGATCAGACATCATATGGATACCGTATATCGCTTTTATATTATATGCTTCAAAATTAAAGTTTTGTATCAGTAAATTAGCACCGGCATTTGCTTCTTCCGACGGTTGAAAGATGAACATGATATTGTGTGTTAAAGGCGTTTCCCTGCTCATTTTATTTACTGCTTCCATGAATGCAATTAGCATTGTTGTATGACCATCATGGCCACATGCATGCATAACATGCGGTACTTTGGATTTGTATTCAATATCGTTTTGTTCTTCAATCGGCAGTGCATCAATATCAGCACGAAACGCGATTGTTTCATTTGAAGATCCCCTGATGACTGCAATAACACCTGTTTCAAGAGGGGTAAAGTATTCAATACCAAGCGATTGTATTCTTTTAATAATATATGCTGTTGTATGATGTTCTTCCAGGCCAAGTTCAGGATACTGATGTAAAGTACGTCGCGTATTGATAATGTTATCTAGGTTTATCATTGTTTCACCTTTCTACAGTAGAATGAAAGGCTGATACATGTATCAGCCTGGGTATTATTGATTTAATTGTCTTAAAGCACTTACGATTTCAATTTTAGAACCTTCAACTTCAGAAGCCTGCTTAATCACACGTGCAGGAGTTCCAGCTACAACGCTTCCTGCAGGAACATCTTCAGTAACGATAGCGCCCGCTGCAACGACAGCGCCACGACCAACACGAACACCTTCTAAAATTACGGCATTTGCACCGATTAATACATCATCTTCAATGATTACCGGTTGTGCGCTAGGGGGCTCGATAACGCCTGCCAGAACAGCGCCTGCTCCAACGTGAACGTTTTTACCAGTTGTTGCACGTCCTCCAAGTACAGCGTTCATATCAATCATCGTACCTTCACCGACAACTGCGCCAATATTAATTGTAGCACCCATCATAATAACAGCATTATCTTCGATGACAGCATGTTCACGGATAAAAGCACCCGGTTCAATACGTGCATTAATATTACGTTGATCAATTAATGGAATCGCTGAGTTACGGCGGTCATATTCAACTTCGATTTCACTGAATATTGATTGATTCTCAGTATAAAAAGCTTGAAAGTCAGCTAGATCTCCGAATATTGTTTTTGAGTGTACGCATCCAAATACTTTTAATGTTTCAGGGAATGCCACATCTTCAAAATTTCCGTTTGCATAAACTTTTACCGGCGTTTGCTTTTTTGAATTACTAATGTACTGAATAATTTCTTGTGCTGATAAGTCTCTCATAATAATCTCCTTTAAGATAATTTATTGATATGTTTTTAACTTTTTTATAAATATTCTTTATGATAAATTTTCAAATGTATAATAGCCATTTTGCTTATGGATAAGTTGCTCAGCTACTTCGATGGCACCATTTGCAAAGATGTCTTTACTTTGCGCACGGTGAATAATCTGTATTGTTTCATCAATGCCTGCAAAAAGCACTTCATGCTCACCTGTAATCGTACCACCACGTACTACGCTGATACCGATGTCATCATGTGCTCTTTCTTTATCTTCTAATGTACGGTCCGTGACAGGATTTAAAGATCTTTTCTCTTGAATTGCATCGAGTAGTTTAACGAGGGTACCGCTCGGACCATCAACTTTTTTGTTATGATGGCGCTCAATCAGTTCAATATCATAATCTTTTAATAATGGTACTGCATATTGGATGAGTTCAGTTAAGATATGCACGCCATAACTCATATTTGCACTAAAGAAAGTAGGCGTATGTTGTGCTTTAATTTTCAATGCTTTGATTATTGCTTCTTTTTCTCCGGTTGTAGCTATGACTAAAGGTATATTATGTTTGCTTTGAATCAATGGAAGTGTAATTTCCGGATTGGAAAAATCAATGATTACATCCGCTTCAGGGAATTCATCATCCACATAATAGATAGGGTAGGGAAGCTGTCGCTCTGTAGTTCGTGACAAAATGATTCCCGTAATTTCATGTCCTTTATCTAATGCTAATTTAGCAACACGTTCGTTCATTACACCAAAACCTGCTAATAATATTTTCAATTAGATCACCTGACTTCTAAAGTTGTCATAAATATTACTAATGTGCTGCTGTTCTTCATCTAACAAAGGTACAAGCGGTAAACGTACTTCACCATTTGCGTAACCGATATGTGTAACAAGTGCTTTAATCGGCATTGGGTTGATATCAACTTCCAGTGCATTAAGTAATGGTGCAATTGCATTAAACTTTTCTATTGCCAGGGCAGGGTCATCATTATATGACGTATAAACTTCCTGAAATTCTTTTGGAATTACATTTGCGATTACTGAAATAACGCCATCTCCACCGGCTTCATAGAAAGGTACGACAATATCGTCATTACCGCTATAAAGCATAAAATCATCAGGGATAATTGATTTAACTTTTGCAGTATAGCCAAGATCGTGTGTTGCATCTTTTAAAGCGTAGATATATGGATTTTGTGCTAATACTTCAACTGTTTCAGGTTCGATCGTCATATTCGTTCTTGCTGGTACATTATATAATACAACCGGTAATTCGACAGCGTTAGCAATAGCAGTAAAATGTTCAATTAAGCCTCTTTGGTTTGTTTTATTATAATATGGTGTAATGAGCATAATACCATCTGCTCCAAGTGATTTTACTTTTAATGAATGATCAATGCTTGCCTGCGTGTTATTTGTTCCTGTACCTACGATAATCGGAACACGTTGATTTGAAACACGTACAGCAATTTCTACCAGTTTTAATTTTTCTTCTTCTGTTAAAGTCGAACCTTCTCCTGTCGTACCATTAACAAATATCGCCTGAATATCATTATCGATAAGAAAATTAACATGACGTTCGAACGACTCGTAATCTACTTGTGAATTGATAAAAGGGGTCGTAATTGCTACTGCAGTACCTTTAAATTGTACTTGTGTCATATGAACACTCCTTGTTAATTTATGATGATTATTGTGCATTTTTTCGATAGTTATTTATTATTTGCTATTTATTATTTACTATTTATTATTGTTCAAATGAATCTGTTCTAAAATTTGAACAGCATTTAGTGCTGCACCTTTTAGTAAATTATCTGCTGTACACCAAATATGGAATGAATTATCTAGCGTATCATCTTCTCTAATTCTTCCTACAAATACTTCATCTTTACCCGTTGTATTGATGGCTAGAGGGTATTCATTATTCGCAACATCATCGATAAGGACAACACCTTCTGTTTGTTCAAATAGATGACGTAAATCCTTTACTGTTGCTGGTTGCTCTAAAGTTACATTGATAGCAACAGAATGTGAATCCTGCACAGGAACACGTACACATGTTGCAGTAACTTTTAGATCCGGTAAATTTAATATTTTCTTTGTTTCATCAATCATCTTCTGTTCTTCTTTTGTATAGCCATTTTCTAAAAATACATCGATATGCGGTAATACATTATTGTAAATAGGGTGAGGGTAGTTCTTTGGTGCTTCACCTTTAGCGCCATTAATTAAATCGTTTCTACCGGCAACACCGCTACCAGACACCGCCTGATAAGTTGTATATGCCACACGCTTTAAACCATATTTATCTTGAAGCGGTTTTAAAGGGACGACTGACTGAATCGTTGAACAGTTTGGGTTTGCGATAATTTTTCTGTTTAATTGCGGGCTATTTACTTCCGGTACGATTAAATCAATATCTTCTTCCATTCTATATGCACTTGAATTATCTATAACAATACTTCCAGCTTGTTCGAACAGAGGAGAGAACTTTAAGCTCGTGCTACCTCCCGCACTCATTAATACAAAATCATACTTTTCATTCGCTTTTTCTTCAGTTAATTCTTCTGTAATATACGTTTTACCTTGATAAACAACTTCTTTATTTGCAGATCTTGCTGAAGTGAACAATGTCAGTTCATTGAACGGTATTGCTTTTCTTTCAAGTACTTCTAACATCTTTTGTCCTACTAAACCAGTTGCACCTACGACTGCGATTTTATACATTCCATACACTCCTTGTGATTAGTCAATTATTTACTTCTATGTTACGCATTTTCTTTAATGAGTTAAAGCATTTTAATAAAAATTAAAAAATAAAAATAAGAATATTAAACATTAAATTTTTTACATAATATTTGAACAGCTTGCTTTGCCTTCCCGGCATCTACTACTAATGAAATACTGATTTCACTTGTCGATACCTGGTAGTAAGCAATCTGCTCCTCGATTAAGGACATAAATACTTTTGATGCGACACCAGACATATCACGCATACCTGAACCGATGATCGATACTTTCGCATAGTTGTCTTTAATTTCATGGAGTAGGGCAGGGTATGAAGCAGTTAACTGATCAATAATTGCTTTAATCTGATATTGTTCTGTATTTTTCATCGTAAATGATAGCTGCATACCATCGATATTTACTGTCTGAGAAATCATATCAATATTGATCTGATTTTGTTCTAATAATTCGTAAAGTGAGGTTAATACTTTTGTATCGTGCATTGGATAAGATAAAGTTACGTAATTCATATCTTCATCTAATGCAATTCCTGTTACTGCTTTTCTTTCTATGATTTGTTTATTTGGCACAATCCATGTTCCTTTCTCTTCGGATAAAGTTTTTCCGGTATATATTTTAGTATTGTTATTATAAGCGATTTCAATACATCGTGTTTCAAGTACGCCAGCTCCGAGAGATGACAGTTCCATCATTTCTTCAAAACTTACATAGTCCATCTTCATTGTTTCTGGATATACTCTCGGGTCGGTACCAAATATTCCTGTTACGTCAGAATATATTTCACATGATGCTTGAAGTGATGCTGCAAGTGCTACTGCTGTTGTATCACTTCCACCACGACCAAGTGTCGTTAACTCGTCTTCATGATTGATACCTTGAAAGCCAGCTACAATAATAATATCTTTTGTCTTAAATAGTTCCTGTAATTTAGTCGTGTTAATAGTCTGAATCTTACTTTTTAGATAATGACCTTCAGTGCGTATTCCAGCTTGCGCTCCCGTTAAAGCAACGGATTCTACTGATAAATCATTTAATATGATTGAAAGATAAGCGATGGTTTGCTGCTCACCTGTGGTTAATAACATAGCAAGTGCACTTTCTTTTGGACGTTCTGTAAGTGACGCTGCATTTTTGAGTAGTGCATCCGTTGTCTTTCCCATCGCTGAAACAACGACGACGAGTTTTTCATTTTGTTCAACACGCTTTTTAAGATAATCAGCAATGTGCCTAATCTTATTAAAATCAGCAACAGAACTTCCGCCAAATTTTAATACTTTGATATTGTTCACTTTTTCTTCAGTTTGAATACTGTTTTCTGTTATCAATTTATTTCCTCCTGCAAGGGTCATCACCAACAAAAAAACAAGCCCAGAGACATCTGGACTTGTTGAATTTATATACAAGCGATGCACTCCATTATTTTTCAATAATGACAAATCCATAGCTCTTAACCTGTGGATCCAACATAGCATTCACTGCAATCAATACTATATTTCGGCATCTCACCCTTTCAGTAATTCATTTGCAGAATTACCATTACTTACTCATGATCGATGCGCCTCATCTGTTACATTTATTTAATTGATGTTTAATATACTACAGAAAGATTTTAATATTGTAAAGTGTTTTGAGAAAATTTAAAAATAATAGTTTATTTAACAATACTTAAAATCCAAAAAACGTGTATTCATAAAATGAATACACGCAAGAAAATATTTATTTAAGTACACCTTGTTCTTTTAAGTATTCTTCATAAGTAATTTCTTTAGAAAGGTTTGCATTTAAGTCAATAACACGATTGGCAATTGTGTTAATGAACTCAAAGTCATGAGAAGTAAAAATCAGTGAACCTTTAAATGCCTTTAAACCATCATTGACAGAAGTGATACTTTCTAAGTCTAAATGGTTTGTAGGCTCATCAAGTAATAATACGTTCGCTGATGATAACATCATCTTACTTAACATACATCTTACTTTTTCTCCTCCTGATAATACAGTTGCTTTTTTACGTACTTCTTCACCAGAGAATAACATGCGACCTAAGAATCCGCGTAAGAAAGTTTCCGTTTGTTCTTCAGGCGGTGCATACTGACGTAACCATTCTACTAAGTCGATATTTTTACCTTCAAAGAATTCTGAGTTATCTTTCGGTAAATAACTTTGTGACGTTGTCACACCCCATTTGTAAGAACCTTCATCCGGTTCCATCTCACCAGCTAAAATACGAAGTAGGGTAGTCTTAGCAATTTCAGAATCACCGACTAGTACTGCTTTATCGTTTGGATTCATCGTAAATGATAAGTTATCAATAACTTTTACGCCATCGATAGTTTTAGTTAAACCTTGAACTTGTAGTAACTCATTACCAATTTCACGTTCTGGTTTAAAGTTAACGAAAGGATATTTACGGCTAGATGGCTGGATGTCATCTAATTCAATCTTTTCTAACATTTTCTTACGGCTTGTTGCTTGTTTAGATTTAGAAGCATTTGCTGAGAATCGTGCAACGAAGTCCTGTAATTCTTTAATCTTTTCTTCTTTTTTCTTATTAGAGTCTTGTAACATTTGCTGTGCTAACTGACTTGATTGATACCAGAAGTCATAGTTCCCGACATAAATTTTAATTTTACCGTAGTCTAAATCAGCAATATGCGTACATACGTTATTTAAGAAATGACGGTCATGTGATACAACGATTACTGTGTTTTCAAAGTTAATCAAGAATTCCTCTAACCAGCTGATTGCAGGAATATCTAAACCGTTGGTAGGCTCATCGAGTAATAATACATCTGGCTCACCAAATAATGCTTGTGCTAAAAGAATCTTAACTTTCTGGTTATTTTCAAGTTCAGACATTTTCTTTTCGTGTAGATCATCTTTGATGCCAAGACCAGACAATAATACTTGTGCATCACTTTCAGCAGTCCAGCCGCCCATTTCACCAAACTCACCTTCAAGTTCAGCTGCACGCATACCATCTTCATCACTGAAGTCTGGTTTCATATAGATTTCATTCTTTTCTTTCATTACATTCCAAAGCTTTTCATTACCACGAAGTACAACATCAAGTACACGTTCATCTTCATAAGCGAAGTGGTCCTGTTTTAATATTGATAATCGTTCATCTTTTCCTAATGAAACATGACCTGATTGAGAGTCAAGCTCACCTGAAAGAATTTTTAGGAAAGTAGATTTTCCTGCACCGTTTGCTCCGATTAAACCGTAGCAGTTTCCGGGTGTGAATTTTATGTTTACATCTTCAAATAATTTTCTATCACCGAATCGTAAACTAACATTAGATACTTGTAACATTGAGTGGTCTCCTTTAATTTATAATCAGTATGATTATATCATAGTTTGATAAGAAATAGATATTACTGATTTCTCACTTACACAGATAGCTCTATTATACTGTTATTTCGGACGAATAGGTGAAAATGTGCTATAATGATTTATTGAAATAGGTATTTAACCTAAAGGAGAGACATATGGAGAACAAACAATTATCAGGAAGTATCGACTTTTTACGCGTCGATCGATTAGAAGGGTCTACGTATTACTTACTTGGACCGAATAGTGAAGTCGTAAAGTTAAATCAATCAGAAGTGTTAGAAGATGATGAATTAGAAATTGGCGAGGATTATTCTTTCTTCGTATATCCGGGGCGTACTGGAGATTTATTTGCAACTCAAAATATCCCCGACATTTCAACTGACCGTTATGACTGGGTGAAAGTGATTAAGAAAGATAGAGACGGGGTTACGGTAGATATCGGTATCCCACGTGAAATCGTTATTCCGTGGGAAGATCTACCGAAAGTAAAAGAAGTTTGGCCAGAAGCGGGAGATGAAGTATTTGCTTGTCTTCGCGTAGATAGAAACGATCAGTTATATGGACGTTTAGCAAGTGAAACGATGGTCGATGCAATGTTCACACCAGCACCAGAAGAGCTGTTACACAAGACGATCACAGCACATCCATACCGTTTATTACGTATCGGAACGTTTCTTTTATCTAAAGAGGGTTACAAGATATTCGTTCACGAATCAGAACGTAGAAGTGAACCCAGACTTGGTGAAGCAGTAGAGGTACGAATTATCGGACATAAAGAAGATGGAACTTTAAACGGTTCATTTTTACCACTTGCACATGAGCGCTTAGACGATGATTCAGAACAAATTCTAAAGTTATTAGAAGAATATGGTGGTGAACTGCCATTCTCTGATAAGTCAGATCCTGAAGCGATAAAAGAAGTTTTTAACATGAGTAAAGGTAGTTTTAAACGTGCGATTGGCCGCTTATATAAAAACAAACGCATCGTGATAGAAGCGGATAAAATTAAAGCAGTTGAATAATAAGTTTATATAATCATTACCAACATTGCCGGATACTTTAAGTATCCGGCAATGTTGGTTTTATTTATCATAATACCATCCTTGATCATTATGATAAATCATTTGTTTAGTCATACCACCATCAATGACAAATTCCTGTCCTGTAATAAATGTTGCGTTATCACTACATAAATAAAGTACCATTTGTGTAATATCATTCGGTACTCCGACGCGACCGGCAGGATGTTGTAAGTTATTGCTACCAGTAAATTCACTGTTTGTCGTATCGATCCATCCAGGTAATATCGCATTGACACGTGCTTTTTCTCTTAAACTTACAGCTAAGGCATGTGTTAACGCACTGATGCCACCTTTGGCAGCGGAATAGCTTTCTGTCTGTGGTTGGCTCATCAGTGATCTTGATGATGAGATATTTATAATAGAAGCATTATCATTTAGATAGGGCAGGGATTGCTGCACGATATAGAATGGTGCAGAGATGCCAACTTGCAATGCATAGTTAAATTCCTCTATCGTACAATCATTGATGCCTTTCATAATAGGAAGTGCATTATTGATAATATAGTCGATTTTCTTATGCTCACTGATAACCTGCCGAATGAATGCATCAATTACATTTGTATCTGATATATCACCCTGAAAGTAACATCCTGGCTGGATGTCAATATCACAGACGATGGCCTTGTTATTTCTAAACGTATCAGCAATGTGATTACCGATACCATGTGCTGCACCAGTTATAATGACAACTTTACCATTCATATTCATATAAACACCTCATTATTAAATATTTAAACAATTAACCGCATAATACAATGACTGTATTATGCGGTTGTTGTTTTATTTTTGCTGTTCAATTTCTTCAGTTAACTTTTCCAGTTCATCAATTAATGAACCAATGTAAGCTATCGTTTCTTTAAGCGGAGCATCAGTAGTAAGGTCGATACCAGCCATATTTGCAAGTTCAACCGGTGGTAATGAACCACCTTTCTTAAGTACTTCTGTCCATTCCTGTACAGCTGGTTCACCTTCATTAAGAATACGTTGAGACATAATCGTAGAGACAGTCAGTCCAGCTGAATACGTATAAGGATATAAGCCCATATAATAATGGGGTTGTCTCATCCAAGTCAGTTCAGCACCTTCAGTGATTTCTACTGCATCCCCCCAGAAATCTTCGATCACTTTACGTTTAATACCATTTAATATATCAGCAGTCATGGATTCACCTTTATCTACTAATAGATAAACTTCACGCTGATAAGCTGCTTCTAATAAATGCGTTACAAAATTGTGATAATAAGTACGAGATATAATCGAAGCGATTACCCAACGTTTAAATTTCGGATCATCTGATTCAGCCAATAAATAATTTGCCATCAGCATTTCATTCATCGTGCTAGGTGCTTCAACAAAGTATAAAGAGCAGCTTTCATCAAATATATTTGTATTTTGGTGAGCAAGATGGAAGTGACCTGCATGACCTAATTCATGTGCCAGCACAAATACTTCTGTCATCTTTGAAGTCCATGAAATTAAGATAAATGGATTCACCTGATACGGGCTTGCACAGAATGCACCAGTTGACTTCCCTTTATTCTGTACGAAGTCAATCTGGCGTTTGTCATATGCATCATTTACCATCTGCATATAATCTTCACCCATAATCGAAAGAGCTTTTTTAATATAATCACGAGATTCTTCTACAGTAATTTCTGGTTCAAAGGTCTCATCTAAAGAAACCTTTAAATCTTCAAATTTCATTTGTTCTAAACCATTAACTTTTTGCAGTAACTTTGCATATCGGCGCATATGTGGTGCTAGTTCAGTCGTGATTAAATCGATTTGACGATTATATAATTCACGAGAAACCTCTTGTGGATGTAATAAATAATCAATCACTGATTCATATCCACGTAGTTCAGATTCGATTTTTTCCTGTTGAACGACCATATCGTATGTTTTTGCTGTTGTATTTTCATATTTTTTTAACGTATCAGAAAATTTTCTAAATGCATTTCTGCGAATTTCTGTATCTGCATCAACTTCAAGTTCTCCCTCAAATGAAACGTAGCTCATCGGAATCTCTTTACCATGCGCAGAAAACGTTCCGAAATCAATATCCAGCATCTTAGTCGTATCATAAAGGTTATAAGGGGCGCTAAATACTGGTGAGAAAGATGCAAGTGTCTTTTCAACTTCTGGATGTAACTGATGCGGTTTACGCTCGATTAGTTTTTCAAGATAACGTTGATAAACCGGAGTCTCATCTTTTAACTTGTCTAATATCTCAGTATCTAGAGCAAGAATCTCTGACTCCACGAAAGTCAGTAAGCTTGCAATCGTACCATAACTATTAACATATTTACTGTATAATTTGCCTGAAGTATCATCTGTCTGGTCAACACTAAACAATAAGGAAGCGTAGCTACCTAAGTGATCCAGTTCTTTTTTAATTGCAGCATATTCATCTAAAGCTGATTCAATCTTACTAGTATCAGAAAGCGTCCCAGCGTATTCTTGATTGAATTTCTTCGTTCTTGCGATTGTTTTCTCAAGTTGAGCATAAAATGCATCATTTGAATCAAATAATGTAGATAAATCCCAAGTTTGTTCTACTGGAACTTCATTTCTTTTCGGTAAACTCATATACATTCTCCTTTTGTCATTAAAGACTCATCGTTTATAGATGTTAATATTTTTATTATACGCTTAATTATGAATTTTTAGAAATCTTTTTAACAAAAGTG
>CABFOD010001108.1_pt1 | contig 15279 bp, 16 predicted proteins | sample 3521941 | NCBI WGS metagenome assembly CABFOD01 (sample SAMEA5312449, study PRJEB27640) | indoor metagenome | biome: indoor environment; feature: uncontrolled; material: polymer tiles stone | place: Germany | collected 2014-07-07
ATTCGATTATGAATCGGCTTTTCTAATATCATTATCTATTATCGCTATCATTTCATCACAATGACATTTAACCTTTTCTTTACTCCACCCTGATTTTTTCGTTATATGTGCCATAATTTCCAGTTTCAAGCTTTGGTTAATGATATGCTCAACTTTAGCTTTCTCTTCCGGTATACGATTGGAGAACATTGAATTGCCACTTACTGATATAAGTGAGAGATTACCGAAGCTATTTAATTCATCGTGTTCATCCCATATATCTCCATTCAAAGGATGTTGTGGATAGAAATGTTCAATTGAGTTTCTAAACTGGAACTCCCAGTTTGATAACTTAGTAATAACTTGCTTTTGTTCATCTTCATACCCATTTCTGTACAATAGGTAATCCAGATAATTAAATACGATAGAAATTCATAATCCCTAGTTGTATACAAATAAACCGCAATCTCTAACGACTGCGATTTCCATCCTACTCCACTGTATCTTCTTCAACACTCGTTTCACTATCATATATTTCCTCTGATGACTCTTCGGGTTCTTCTTCACTCTCAGTATCATAATCTTCTTCCCTATCAGTCCTTTCCTCTGTGTCACTTTCTGAACTGTCGACATCGTCCTCTTTATAGGCATCAAGGTATGCGATGAATCCCATGAGTTCAAGGTTTGCTAAATATGTTTCTAATTTTTTAGAAATCTTACTTTTCTCATCAATGTACATACTGATTTCATCGAACTTCTTCTGGTCTAAGTCTTCCAGTAAAGTCGCTGTTCATATATTCAGAGATAACTATTGAATTTATATCTTCTTTTCTCAAATAATTTTCTTAATCCACAGAATTTTCAGTTTTATTGTTGACATAACGCTTTAAAGTGTTAAACTAATCAGTAATTTAAATTTGAAAGGACTGATGTCATGATTAAAGAACCAATCATTGCAACAACCATGCTATTCGCTTTAATAGCGCTTGGAGAAATTATTTCCATCTACACGCGTGCGCGTGTTCCTATGTTATTAACCGCTATGTTAGGATTCCTCGTTTTATCATGGCTCGGCGTATTTCCACCTAAAATACTTGAATATTCTACAGTCCCAGCATTAGGTGCTGTACTTATCGGTCCTTTGATCTTACATATGGGCACAATTATGCCGCTTCATGTTCTCAAGTCACAATGGAAAGCCGTTATCATCTCTTTATCCGGTTTAGTTGGTGCAACGATTCTTATTCTCGGTATTATCACCCCTATCTACGGTTTTCCGACTGCGGCTAGTGGTCTTGGGCCAGTTGCTGGTGGTGTTATTGCTTTACTGATCACTAATGAGAAGTTAACTGCGCTTGGTATGTCTGCTTTAATTGTAGTGCCGTCACTTGTACAGGCATTACAAGGAGTTATCGGCATGCCGCTTGCTTCGCATTTCATGAATCAATATGTAAAGCAGGATTATATTCATCGATTAAGAAACACGCCTGCAGATCTGCGTGCTTTAACTGATGATACTTATGCACAATCTAAGATTTCGATTTTAAATAATAATACGATTCGTTTGTTTATCGTCTTTGTATTTGCAGCTATAGGTGTATGGTTAGGTAAAGTAACTGGTATTCATTTTACCATTTTCTGTTTATTTTTCGGTGTACTTTTATTAAATACTAAAGTGTTACCTCAAAATACGTTAGAGAAGGCGAATTCTCTTAATTTCTTTATCATTGCAGTAATATTTGTAGTTATCGGTTCAATGGGTGGTGTAAGGCCTGAGGATGTTATGAAGAATATCTTACCTGTACTTTGTATATTAGGGTTAGGTGCGCTCGGTATTGTATTAGGCGGATTTGTTGCTTCAAAGCTACTGAAGTGGCCGATTCATAAAGGAATGCCTGTTGCTTTAACTGCATTGTTCGGTTTCCCTGGAGATTATATATTATGTCAGGAAGTTGCACGTAGCCACGGACAGACGGATGAAGAAGTTGAAAGTATTTTGAACGAGCTTGTCACTCCGATGCTAATAGGTGGTTTTGTGACAGTTACGATTTCTTCTGTTATTATCGCGAATGTTGTTATGGATTTAATATAAGTTTAGTGGAGGGTTTATATGAAGACTTTAATTAGTAATGTTAATATTCTTGATGTTGAACGCGGTGCATATATGAATCATCGCTCTGTTGTAATTGAAGATAATAGAATTATTTCGTTTGATGATACTGATAATGCCGATATTATTATTGATGGTGAAGACCGATACTTACTTCCAGGTATGATTGATAGTCACGTGCATATGGTATTTGAATTTAAACCGGTTGAAAGTCGATTGGCAACGCCCTTTTCATATAATTTCTATCAGGCGATGGATTACGCAAAAAGTACTATTGATGCTGGTATCACAACTGTAAGAGACGCATTAGGTGCTGATATTGGTTATAAGAAAGCGATTGAAGATGGCTTATTCATTGGACCAAGAACTGTATGCAGCATTAATGCATTGACGATTACCGGTGGTCATGGTGATGGATATCAATATTCTGGTAATTCGATTGATATCGTTACTACTGATTATCCAGGTATGCCTAATGGGATTTGTGACGGGGTTGAAGAAGTCAGAAAGAAAGCACGCGAAATGCTGAGAGCGGGCGCTGATGTATTGAAAGTACATGCTACTGGTGGTGTCACTTCTCCTACTGATCATCCAAATTATACACAGTTTTCATTAGAAGAACTCAAAGTTATCGTAGAAGAAGCTGCTTTTAGAAATGGCAGAAAGGTTATGGCACATGCACAAGGTCTAGAAGGTATCAATCAATGTATTGATGCTGGTATACATTCAATTGAACATGGAATTTATTTAGATGAACCAACTGCCAAGCGTATGGTTGAACACGGGACTTACCTAGTTCCTACGTTGTTAGCACCCATTTCCGTATTAGAGTTCGCTGAAGAATTAGGCATGAGCCAAGTTGCAATCGATCAAGCTAAAGAAGTACTAGAAGATCATATTAATGGCTTTAAGATTGCTTATAAACAAGATGTTAAGATTGCGATGGGGACAGATGCCGGTGTATTCAAACATGGTACAAACTTGCGTGAGTTAGAATTGATGGTTGAATACGGCATGTCAGAAATCGATGCGATAAGAGCTTCTACTCAAGTTGCTGCCGAGTGTCTATGCATTGACCAGTTAGGTTTAATTAAAGAAGGCTATCTTGCTGATTTAATCTTAGTTGATCAAGACCCGCTAGAGAATATTAGTGTATTAAAGGACAATAACAGCATTAAGCTCGTCGTTAAAGATGGTGCTATTGTAAAGCAGATTGATTAATTTCTATTTTTCACAAATAAACACATCATCCCCATTACTTACTGGATTCGCAGTATGTAATGGGGATGAACTATGATTATTTCATCACCTTATTCAGTTCATCAATCATCGCTGGCCGCTTCTTATAAAGTATGCGCCATTCTTTCGCGATACGGTGTGCGACGATTTCTCCACCTGTAATATATTTCATATCCTGCAAGTATCGCATCACGCCTTTATATTCCTTACGATTCTTCGCTTCATCTGCTAATGTTTGTATAAATTGATCGCAATAATCTGTGACTGGTTCACTCCTTCAAACAATAACTCATCCTGAAACAACTTAAATAAAGTTGATTTGCCAGCTCTTCTAACACCAGAAACAACTTTAATAACTTGCTTATCACGATGTCGTCTTAGGAAATTGATATATTCTTCTCTCATTACTAATTCACTCATAAGTTTCACCTCAACTTTAAGCTTTTATATAAATTATATCAAAGTTTCACTTCAACTTTAAACTTTTAGTTATTTTTTATAAAATTTCACTTGGAATTAAAACTTTTAATATATTTTGATTACAGATAAATTTATAGTTCTCCATCTTTTCCGGATAGTCCGAGTATCCGGAAAAGTCTACCCTAAATATCTAAACATCATCACAAAAAAATTCCGGATACGCAATGTATCCGGAATCTTTAAAATCTATTATTAAATTACATCATCCCTGGCATGCCGCCCATACCCATTTCAGGTGCTGGGTTTTCTTCAGGCATTTCTGCTACTACCGCTTCAGTTGTTAAGAACATTGCTGCTACTGATGCTGCATTTTGTAATGCTGATCTTGTAACTTTAGTTGGGTCAACGATTTATTGTAAATAAATTTACAACAACCACTTTTCATATATTCAATATAATTTTATACCATAACAGGTTATTAGTATACCTATTATTTACATATAAATCTTACAAAAGTTTAATTATTATATTAATCTTCGATTAATGAATCAAAGATATTGGTTATTTTCCTCAATAATAAAGTCGTTTTAGAAATCTCGATACTTTCCATTAATGATTTATAATCACCTTTTTCAGAAAAATCATTAATTGTAATGTAAGGTAAGTCTAAAGGGAATTCACTTCTATCAATTCCATATTCTTCTGTTAATTCTGAAATGTACTTACTGTAAAACATTAAGGGCGTGGCATATCCTAGTTTATCTTGACCACTCGGAGGACAATATAAAATATTCTTATTATCACTTAAGCGAAATGATATATTTTTCTCTTTATATATATAAATGTTATGTATATCCTGAGCTAAGGCTTCATCAAAACTTAAAGGAAAAAATATTGATATTAAATAGTTAGAATTCTTTATCAAAGCACATACTTCAATTAAATCCTTATGTGCTTGTAATATTTTATTTTCTTCAATATTTCTATTACTCGTATTCACTTTAAAATATTCTTCAGTAAATTTAATTTGATCACTAATGACTTCTTCAAACTTTTTATTACAAATTGAAGAAATATAATAGCTTAATATATTCAAATCTTTTGCATATTCTGTAGGATTATAGCCTTGAGATATTTTATTAAAAGAAAGTTCAAACCTATCAAGATTATTTTTGATATATTCATGATTTAACTTTATCTTTTGAACATACAACTTTTTAGTTCTTTTCATAGATAAATTATTATCATGATTAAATTTATATACTTGGTATCCCGTAAATATAGTAGCTAAACATGTCGCAATGAGACCAACAACTGAAATAAAAATCGAATTATCCATATAAAATTTATATCCCTTTTAAATTAATTTGATATTACAGTTAATTCCAATGTTCTGGTCTAACCAAATGTTTAGGAATGATTGTATTGTTATTGCCAATTGCTGAATTAACCTGAGATTGAGTAAGGAAAATCGCTCCTTTTAGATTTGTATTACTCAAATCCGCATTTCTAAAGTCCGCTCCTAAGCAATCTGTATTACTTAAATCTGCATTACTAAGATTTGTAGCAATAAACAAAGTCCCTCGAATAGACTGATTTCTAAAATTTTTATTTCTCAATGATTTACCAATATAATCTTGATGCATATATTGGCTCTTTTCATTCCCACGATAATTCATACTAACTTCGGTAAATACATTGCTAACTTTAAACCTCATCATGGTAATATCAAATTTTTTAATTTTATCTATATCTGAGTAAATAATTTCTTCTAATTGGTTTATTAATTTACTTATCTTTGTATCATCAGAATACATTTTACATTCATACAAATAATAGATCATCTCATTAATTTGATGAACAATAGGAAAAATATTATACATTTCACCTTTAATTTCATTATTTTTCCAACTAATATTATTAAAAATATTTTGTGATATATGCTGACCTGCACCGAAACATTCAAAAGTTACGCAACCATTAAAACCATTTTCTCTTAAATCGTTATGAATATTACATAAGTAATCATCATTTAAATTATGACACGGTACTCCACTAGGTTTATCACATGGGAAGTCTGCTGACTTACCATATGGTAGTGCAACACAACATAATGCAAAACATTTACTACAATCTGAAGTATACAGTTCCATTGATTCGCTATTCATATACTACTCCTTATCGGAAATTTTATTCAATTCATACTAAAATAAATGTTTTATCGCAAAATATTATTCATAGTATCACTTATAAATATCTCAATTTATTTTCATTTACATAAAGATTAATTGTATCTAAGAAAGAATTATAATATATTCTAGTTTCCCATTATTTTTTGTAGAATCTCAATTATAGAGAAAATTAATCCTATCAAATCTAAAGACTTTAATAATAGTCCCTTAATATTATTGAATACACTTGTATTAATCTCTTTATACACTACCTTTTCTTTGTTTTTAACATAATATATCATGCCTATGGAGAAAAAAGTAACCGCTAAACTTATTAAAAGAATAAATATTATTTGAAATATCACATTATTTTCATTTGATATAAAGATTGCTGGAACTAAAAATCCAAATCCTAACGGTGTAAAACAATACTTTGTCATTTTATCATTATATAATTGAATGCTAAGAGTAAAAAAACCTAAAGTTAATAGTAATAAACCTATCCAATCCCCTAATCCATTAAATTTAATCAAAGTGAAAATACCACTAAAAAACAAAAAAACATTAATTCCATAACCAACTAATCTTTCATCTATTATATTTTTTTCTTCCATCTTTTCTCCCCTTTTATTAACATTATAACTTATTTCGAATGATTTCTAGATATATAAATCTAAAAGTATACACTTATGTACTACTTTAAAAACTACTAAATAATAAGCAAAAATAGGGCTTCTAATTGCCTAAAAGATAGTCTATAATTAAAAGTATAAAAGATAGTAAACTTTTAGACAAAGGACTGATAAAGATGAAGATAGGATATGCTAGAGTATCGACTATTAACAAACAAGATGAAAGTTTAGAAAAACAAATTCAAATCTTAATTGAAAACGGTGCTGATCCTGATAATATTTACAAAGAAAAAGTTACCGCTACAAGTACAGCACAAAGAATACAGTTACAAGATATGATAAAGCATTCAAGAAAAGGCGATACAATACTTGTAACAAAAATTGACAGATTAGCACGTTCTATAAGTGATCTTAATAAAATCGTATCTGATTTAAATAAAAAAGGTGTATCAGTACAATTCATAAAAGAAAACATGACATTTAGTGCTAATGATAGTAATTCACTCAATACGCTTTTATTCAATATTCTCGGCTCATTTGCACAATTTGAACGTGATCTAATAGTAGAGCGCACAAGTGAAGGTAGAGAACGTGCTAGAAAAGAGGGCAAACATTTAGGACGTAAAGGATCATCAAGCCCTAAAGATATTGAGAAAGCTATTGATTTATACAACAATAGAGATACTAATAAAATGAGTGTTAGCGATATATTGAAAGTAACAAGTGTTAAACGTTCAACTTTTTATCATGAATTAAAGAAAGTACAAACAGAAAATATCTAATTATGAAGTGAGAACAAAAGCAAAGTTAAACCTTTTTTCGTGATCTGATACTTTGCTTTTGTTTCATCTTCATCATTTCTTATGACTTCAATTTATTCATTCAGATGTAAATTTGTTAAAACTGTAGCTAAACGATCCATATCTTTATCAAATGGAACTCTATTCTGCTGAATTTCAAATAACACTTTCGTAATAAAATCGTGTGATGAGGTTGTCATTGTTTAATAATCCTTTCGCATATTATTATTTTTATTGTAATATCTTATATTATTTGAGAAAAGTAAAAACATGTATATTACATTGTCATTTTTATTAAAAAGCTCTTTTAAGATAATCACTGTAATAAAAAATTAATATGAAAAAACACTTATTGAATATGGTTAAAATTCAATAAGTGTTTTCTCTATTTATTCAATAAATTTACAATGAAAATATTATGTATTAATTTTTATATGCGTACATCTTTTCAAGTACTGAGTCATGATTTTCAAGTATCATAAATATCACTTCATTATTTTCAACATTATTCTTATCAATTGATGTTTTATATTATCTGTGTTTGTCTAATTCTGGTGTCAATCTAAATTAAACGCTTGATACGTGAGATTATCCAACGGAAATTTAAAATGGTAAATCTATTAAATCTATTTTTGAGACATATACAGGTAAATTCATCTCTGGTACTTCATATTTAGATAACATATCGTAATGATAATAAATTAAGAGATTACTAGATAAAGTCTTACTTAATTCTGCATAGACACTATTATTATAAACTTTTCTAATTTCTTCATATGATTTACCAATCCGAGCCTTATTATTTCTTTTCTTTAATGATTCATCTAATATTTTATTTTCATACTCCTCTTTCTTATTTTCAATACAATTAACCACATGATCTAATCTAGCATGTCGATATTCATTAATAAGAATATCTTTACCCTTTTTAAAATATGTTTTAATTTTTACATTCTTTTTTTTATCTAAAAAATCTTTTAAATTACTTTTCGTAAAACTTTTAGTAATTGTAAAGGCTTCATAAACGTATTCAAATCTTCTACTACTTTCGTCTGTTTTCAATCCATCTTTCAAACACATTGTTAATGCTTCTTTGTATTCTTTATGCGTATACAAGTCATAAGCTAATAAACTTTCAAGTCCTAATTTCTCTTTTAATTCTAATTCTAATCTGATTAATTCTTGTTTCTCTTTATCTGTTAATTCTACTATTCTTGTATACTCGACATATTTACTTTTTTCTTTGTCATATACTTCATAAATTCCAACACCGTACATTGAAGTATAAAGTTTAATCATATTTTCTTTATTTAGGTTTTCTAATACTGATCTAAGTCTATGTTTTAATGCTTGTAATGTTCTTTTATTGTACGTTTTATATAAATTTAATACTTCATTATCAGTTAAATCATTATTTATAGGTATGTTATTTGAACCTGTAAACATTCTTTCGCAACTTTGAGGTAAAACATTTCTCTTTAATAAACTTAATACAAATTTATTTCTTTTTGACTTATCCTTTTCATCTTTTTCATAAATTGATTTATAAAATTCATTCATATCTGCAATTTGTTGTTTATTAATAAAACCGAAAAATTCAAGCCAATTATTGAGCGTTCTTGCTTGTATGTCAATTGAAATTTCTTCAAGTAATAATAATAACAATGCTTTAAATATTTGCGTTAATTCTGATGCTTTTTTACCTCTAGTTTCTTCAAAATCAATAGGTGTACCATCTTCATTAAATAAATTACCAAAAAGGTAATCTTTACTGTTTCCTTTCTGTGATTTTACTTTATTGAAATCTTCAAATATTCTTTCAAGCATTCTTTCAATTTGTTTTACTTCTGATCCACCTAATCTTCCGTTTCTTTTATCAAACATTTCTTTATCAATCTGATAGACTTCTTTCGAATTTACTTGTTGGCCTTCCCAACTTTTTATCTTATCTAAATCAAGTAAAACTTTTCGATAGTTATTTTCTTTCTTTTTACGTTTGTCTAATTTGTTCGTAGATGTTAATTGTAATTCATATGTATTAGTCATATAGCAACCCCTTATATTTTTAATTTAATAATGCAAATTACTTAATTACAAAGGTTAAAAAGTCGCGTCAAGTATTACAAATATATATAATATTAAATAATATGAAATAGTTGACACAACTAAAACAATTGATATTATGTGGTTATTAACCATTTTTATTAATTATATCATTAGGTTGATTTTTTTAAATATTATTTTGCTTAAAAGCATCATATACTTTAAGAAAAAACTTATTGAAGTAAACAGTTCACTTAATTTATATTGTTTATTAAAACTTGTCAAACGTATGATTGTATATCAGTTAAACAATTCTACTTATATTTATGAGACTGAAAATCCAATTCTACCCTCCCGTACCATGTACAAAAAGCCTTTTTATTCTTGTTAATCTATTCTAATCAATCTCGCAATGCCCCTCTTAATACAAAAACTTTACTAATATGATCCGCTTCTATTCTTTTTAATCTCTAGCACCTGACCTAGCTTCAATAACACTCATAGAATACCTCTAATTCTCTCATATTTAATCTAGTAGCTTACTCCATTGCTAAAATAATAATTATGTTCATATAGGACTAGTAACAATGGTCAAATGACCTTTTTCATCTTAAATATTATAAAAGCTGAAATGAATATTTTCCCCTAGTTTAACTAGACTATTTCATCAAATCGCTAAAATTCACCCTATATTTCCGGTAATGCAATGCTTAAAGAATAATGAATAGAAGCGGATTTACTAGTGGTTTAGCTTTTCTGTATATGTTAACTATGATTAATATTTTATTAAATTACGTGAAATTTCAATTTGAAAGTACCGAATGTACTAGGATATTTAAATTGTTGATTTTCTACAAATGCATACGATATTATGACAGTTAATATTTTCTCAGCAGTTTAGTTTTCATACAATTTACATCCATTTTGTACATATTTCAAAAAATTAAATAACAAATATCAAAAATTGAAATCTTAAATACTAAACTTCGAAAATCAAATTTTTAAATGCAAAATATCGGAAAATAAATAATCAATAAAAGAACAATTTTATTTTGATTAAACGCTATATATTTAATTTATTTAACGGATTAAATTCATCATTTTGTTTTCTTAATTCGTTTCCCCACATAGCAACATATCTCATTGTTACATTGATATTCTTATGTCTCATCATTTTTTGTATAGCAAAGGCACTCATTCCACTCATAGCAAGTCTATGACAAAATGTGTGTCTGAATGTATGACAACTTACTCTTACTTCTTTGAAATTCATTTTCTCTTTTAACCCTCTCATAATCATATGAATTCCATTTTGAGTTATTTGCTTTCCATACCTATCTGTAATGACATATTGTATATCATCTTTAAAATAAGACTTCAAGAACATATAATATGAAGATAATTCTTTTTTTAGTTTTTCAGTTATTACAATACTCTCAACTGATCTATTCTTTCCAAACACTTTGATTAAATTATTTTCAAAGTCAACATCTTTCCATTTTAAATTTACTACTTCTGTACGTCTAATGCCTGTTCCTAACAATAGTACTATGAGCATATAATCTCTTGATGCAAATAACCTTTTATCACGTGTCTTTAATCTACGATAATAGCCAAGCATTTGATATATTTGTTCATCTGTAAACACTTCTATTCTTGTATCTTCTTTTTGCAACTTTAATTTCTTTGCAGGACTTTTACTAATGTACTCTGATTCAATACAATAGTTAAACAATGCTCTTATTCTTTGAATCCTCGTATTTATCGTAGAAGGTTTATCTCCTTTACTCATACGATACAATAAATATTGTTTAATATGTATTGTTGTAATATCCTCTATATTAAGAATTTCATTATTAATACAATATTCTTCGAAATCCCCTATTATGAAGCGGTTATTCTTCATATTTGACTGTGTACTATTGTTAAACGCTCTATCCTCCATGAAATCTAAAACTGCAAACTTTATAAGCATACAAAAAACCACCTTCCAATATATTTGAATATTGAAAAGTGGTCGTTGGTTTACTAATTAGTTGAAACTCACACCAGTTCTTAAAATTAAGGTGTAGTTATCAATTACATCATCCCTGGCATGCCGCCCATACCCATTTCTGGTGCTGGGTTTTCTTCAGGCATTTCTGCTACTACCGCTTCAGTTGTTAAGAACATTGCTGCTACTGATGCTGCATTTTGTAATGCTGATCTTGTAACTTTAGTTGGGTCAACGATACCAGCTTCAATCATATTTACCCACTCATCAGTTGCTGCGTTATATCCAACACCTGTTTCAGCGTGTTTAATCTTCTCAACAATTACTGAACCTTCTAGGCCAGCATTAATCGCGATTTGACGAATTGGAGCTTCTAATGCTTTTAATACAATTTTAACACCTGTTGCAACATCACCTGTCGCTTCAACTGCTGCTACTTTGTTGTAGATTGATACAAGTGCTGTACCACCACCTGCAACGATACCTTCTTCAACTGCTGCACGTGTTGAGTTTAATGCATCTTCAATACGTAATTTACGTTCTTTTAATTCTGTTTCAGTTGCAGCACCTACTTTAATCACTGCAACGCCACCTGCTAATTTCGCTAAGCGTTCTTGTAATTTTTCTTTATCAAATTCAGATGTTGTCTCTTCAATTTGTGCTTTTAATTGTCCTACACGTGCGTCGATATTTGATGCATCGCCGCGTCCTTCAACGATTGTTGTATCGTCTTTAGTAACGTGAACTTTCGTTGCATTACCTAACATATCAACTGTTGCATCTTTTAAGTCTAATCCTAAGTCGTCAGTAATTACTTGACCACCTGTAAGGATTGCTAAATCTTCTAACATTGCTTTACGACGGTCACCAAATCCTGGTGCTTTCACAGCAACTGCAGTGAATGTACCACGTAATCTGTTTAATACGATGTTTGTTAATGCATCGCCATCAACATCTTCAGCTACGATTAAGATTGGACGTGATGTTTGAACGATTTGTTCTAATAACGGTAAGATATCCTGGAATGAAGAAATCTTCTTATCTGTAATTAAGATGTATGGATTTTCTAAATCAGCGATCATCTTATCAGAATCTGTCACCATATAAGGTGAAGCATATCCACGATCGAATTGCATACCTTCTACTACTTCTAATTCTGTTTTGAATCCTTTAGATTCTTCGATTGTGATAACACCGTCGTTACCAACTTTCTCCATCGCTTCAGAGATGAATTGACCGATTTCTTCGTCAGCTGCTGAAATTGCTCCAACTTGTGCAATTTCTTCTTTGCTTGATACTTCTTTTGAAATTGCTGCTAATTCTTCTAACGCAACTGCTACCGCTTTATCAATACCTTGGCGGATTCCTACAGGGTTTGCACCACTTGTAACGTTCTTCAATCCTTCTTGGATCATTGCTTGTGCAAGTACTGTTGCTGTAGTAGTACCGTCACCAGCGATTTCGTTTGTTTTGTTTGCAACTTCAGCGACTAATTTTGCACCCATGTTTTCGTATGGATCTTCTAATTCGATTTCTTTTGCGATTGTTACACCATCATTTGTAATTAAAGGTGCTACAAACTTTTTATCTAAAACTACGTTACGACCTTTTGGCCCTAATGTAACTTTAACTGCGTCAGCTAATTTATCTACACCTGCAAGCATTGAGCGTCTTGCATCTTCAGAAAACTTAATTTCTTTAACCATTGTCAAATTCCTCCATTGATTTTATATTATAGAATGTATTTATTATAATTTGATTAATCTTCAATAATCGCGATGATATCTTCTTCTTTTAATACGATATACTTCTCGTCCCCAGCTTTCACTTCAGTACCACCAAATGGTTCATAAACTACACGGTCACCTACAGCTACCTGGATATCAATTTTTTCACCATTCTCAAGGATACGGCCTGTGCCAACTGCAATGACTGTACCTTCGTTTGACTTTTCTTTTGCAGAATCAGTTAAGACGATTCCACTTGCAGTAGTTTGTTCTCTTTCAGTTTTTTCGATTACAACACGATTTCCGTATGGTTTTATCACGATATTTTCCTCCTTGAAAAAATAAATTCATGTTTTTAGCACTCTATACGCTTAAGTGCTAACATAATTTTATAATAATCAAAGAAGGTCAAGATTGCAAATATTTTAATTTGATTTTTAATATTATTTTTAATATTATTTTTTATCAATTCGATTGAGTTTTTATTACTACCAATTTAATGTACAATGTATAAAGTATTTAAATTTGAAGGAGAATTAAAATTTACATGAAACGTATATGGATCAACGTGCTTACTGTCTTAATTTACATCGGCTCACAGTTTTTCGTCTTAATTCCTAATATTTATTTTATGAAACAAGGTTTAAGCGAGTCAGATGCATTCTTAAAATCTATCCCTTATTATGTTGCTTCTTTTATTGTTGCTTCTATTTTAGTCATATTTATCAACACACGTATTAAAAATAAAACGCAGTTAGAACGCCTTCCAAAGTCTGATACATTGGCTACAATCGGCTGGATTGTCGGTGGATTCTTTATCTCACTGTTTGCTCAGATGATCTTCGGTATGATTAATACATATATTTTACATCAGCCACTAGAAAGTCAGAATACTAAAAATATCATGGATATCGCTAAAGCTGCACCAGTATTTATTATATTGATTGCTATCGTTGGTCCAATTCTAGAGGAATTTGTCTTTAGAAAGGTTATTTTCGGTGAACTATATGAAGTGATTAAAGCTCCTCGCTGGCTTGCCTTTACCATCGCAGTATTAATTAGTGGATTTATCTTCTCAGCAGCCCACAATGACTTCGACCATACGTTAATCTATATGGGGATGTCGTTAGTGTTCAGTAGTTTATATGTATTAACGAATCGTATCATTGTACCGATTGCCGCGCATATGTCGATGAATGCTTTTGTCGTGATCATGCAGGTCGTGTTTGCAGACAAAGTACAGGAAGCACAGGAACAATTAAAGCAAACGACACAATTTATTGCTCCAATTATAAAATCATATTTTAATCTATAAAGAAACACCGAGTGGTCGGATTACGTAATAATTTGACCACTCGGTGTTGTTTTATATTTCAAAAATTATGTGAGTGGTCGAAATACCTATTATTTCGACCACTCACTGAATTTCATTACCACAGTTTCTTAACGCCCCATAGACGCTCTTCACAAGCTATAATAATCGTCTTCAACGCTTTAATACGTGCTGCACGTTTATTATTCGCAGGTATAATTACCCATGGTGCATCGTCCGTTGATGTTTTATCAATCATATCCTTACTCGCTTCAAGATATAAATCCCACTTCTCACGATTACGCCAGTCTTCATCAGTAATCTTCCACTGCTTCTCAGGTGTTACTTGTCTTTCTTCAAAGCGCTTTAACTGCTCATCTTTATCTAATACTAAGAAGAATTTTATAACGATTGATCCTTCAATTGTTAAAGCACGTTCAAATTTATTAATTTCATCATACGCACGTTGCCATTCTTCAGTAGATGCAAATCCTTCAACACGCTCTACTAATACACGGCCATACCAGCTTCTATCAAATATTTCGATATGACCAGAACGGGGTACGTCTGTCGCAAAGCGCCATAAGTAATGGTAGCTCAGCTCCGTTTCAGTCGGGGCACTAACCGCATTTACTTCATAACCTGTAGGATCAAGACTTTCACGTACACGTTTAATATTACCGCCTTTACCTGCTGCATCCATGCCCTCATATACAAGCATCATCGGAATTTTCTTTTCATATAATGCATATTGTAATTCACGAATTCTGTTCTGCAACTTCGGTAATAATTCTTTATATTCCGCTTTTGACATATCATCTGAAGTATCATCAAACATATCTGTTGAGAAGTC
>CABFOD010000131.1_pt1 | contig 15150 bp, 17 predicted proteins | sample 3521941 | NCBI WGS metagenome assembly CABFOD01 (sample SAMEA5312449, study PRJEB27640) | indoor metagenome | biome: indoor environment; feature: uncontrolled; material: polymer tiles stone | place: Germany | collected 2014-07-07
TTTCCCGTTGTAATCAAAAACGCTGTAATCTTAGGAAATAGAGTTTTTAGGACAGGTAGGATTAAAAAGGTGATAAGAACATACAGTTGTATTTTATCTGCGATATATGTATCCATAAAAATACTTGAAATAAAAAATAAGTTAAATAGAAACTAAGGAGGAAAATTAATATGAACACAATTAATTTAGACGGACAAGTTTTTGATTTAGTACCACGCCAAACAATCATAGCAGAAGAGATAAAAAAAGAATTTACAATGCCACATGATATTAATTCTGAGATTAAACCGGTAGTTGATGAAGTTAATGATCCAACACCACAAGCTCAACCAGCAGTTAAAGATGTGAATGGTATTCACGATGAGATTATTGACACACTTAACCAAAGAGATATGAAAGGTATTAATAAATATGGTCAATCATTTATAGAGTCTAACTTATCGATAAAAGAGCTACTCGATTATGGATTTGAAAAATCTTTAGATGAATTGCAATGCAACAGGATCACTAAGAAGAGAATCGATGAAGTAATAAACCTATTAGCACCACACGAAGAGATACCTTTTATTGGTGAGTCATTAAAATTATTAAGAGGAACAGAGGAGGATATTTAAATGGCAGAGATAAATAATAATACAATTAATATAAAATTTGATGATGTTGAAGTTAATAAGATTATTAAACCAATACAAACAGAAGCGGATAGAGTAATTAATAAGCTGGATGAAGTATTAGCGATTCAAAGTGAAATATTATTCAATCAACCAATTAAAACAATTGCATTAGATAGTACAAAGATAAGTAAAAGCATTGAAGATAAAATCATTAAACAGAATGTTAGGTATGATAAAAAGAAAGATTCTATTAATATCATCGATGAATTAAAGAAGTTTCTAAAACATAGATACAATTATTGTATGAATAGAGAGGAAACAGACTCAAGATGGATAGCTGAAGCTCATGGTTATCTTTTGACATTACAACACATCAATGAATTAGAAGCGGAACATAAAAATAAATAGACATAAAAATAGCACCGCTTCACGCGATGCATTTAATAATATTCGACACTATTATTATAACATTGATGTGGAGGGTGTGCATGACCATTAATACGATAAATAAAAGTAGAGTAGCATTGTTGGAACATTATTGGATAAATTATCAGGACTTGAAGAAGCAAAGAGAATATAGAAAGTATGAACTGTTATATGTAGAAGAAGATAACAATGTAGGTGGAGGGAAGTCTAACATACCAGGTAGACCTACTGAGAGTCAGGTTATTAAGTTAATGAATGATGCACGTTATAGCAATCTGGATAGTATGATCACAGCAATAGAACACATATATAACACATGTGATGAATATGAGAAGTTTATTATCGAGAATAGATATTGGAACAATAACATTGAGCTGTACGAATGGGAAGATATAGCACATGCATTAACAAAGCTGAGAAGTGGAGATAATATCATAAGTAGATATGCAGTATTACGCAAACGTAACCAGATACTTGATAAGTTTGCTGACATGATTGGTTGGATTGATTAGCGCACTTGGCGGGTCCGGGATGTGCGCGCACTTCTCGAACCCGAGAAGTGCGGTGAATAATCTGATAATCTGATAACGTAGATAATATGTTAGGACATGCGATATATCGTATGTCCTTTTGTTATGAGGTGGATGATATGGCGACAAGGTCACAGAGTGTCTGTGCACATCCTGGATGTAGTAGAACAACTGATAGTAGATACTGTGATATACATAGTAACAATACTAAGAGTAAACATAAACAGTATGAAGAGAGTAGAACAGACAAAGAGTATAACACCTTCTATCAGTCAAAGAAGTGGAAGGACATAAGACAAGCAGTGCTTCAACGTGACTTCTACATGTGTCAGGAATGTAAGCGTAATGGCATAACAACAGTTGGTAATATCGTTCATCACATTGTGGAATTGAAAGATGACTGGGATTTAAGACTTGATATGAACAATCTTGAAACAGTATGTAGTGCTTGTCACAATCAAGAGCACAAGAAGACAAAACGAGGATTGAATACTAGTAATCAAAAAGAAGTAATCGTTGTTGTAGGCCTTCCTGCCAGCGGAAAAAGTACATTCGTGAATAACAATATAAATAAAGAAAACGACATTCTAATTGACTTAGACAAACTAGTGAGTGCAATGACAGATAAACCAATTCATGATCGAACACGTAATGCATATGATTCAGTTGAGATTGCTAATGACATGATACGAAATGTAATAGACAATCTTACGCTAGAGAAATATAAGTTTAAAAGAATGTGGTTAATCAAATCAACATTGAGTACATCTGATACGAACAAATTAAAGTTGATTAATTGTAGATTCATTCACATAGTCAGAGCAAGAAGTATTTGCGAACATACTGTTAAAACAGCTGGAAGAGATATTCAATCAAATGTATTCAGTCAAATTGAAGATAACATCGAAAAAATGAAACAGATCATTCAAGTTGAAGAGATGGACGCGTATCAAAAAATAAATTAAAAAATTTTTTATACCCCCCACTTCAAATTTCTAAAAAATGAGCCGGACACATCGGCGCCCCAGTCAACTTCACACAAAATTCGCTCAAAAAAATCTCATATAGGCAAATTATGAAAGGTGGTGTAAATATATGGGGAATCAAGCCCAACCAATCGAACTTCAGTTGATTAAAGGTAACAAAAATCGACGTACTAAAGCTGAAATTGAAAAAAGGCGGAAAGCTGAAGAAGCGCTGAAAGCAGCAAAGGATAAATTGAAACCTCCAACATGGTTAGACAAAGGAGCAAAAAAAGAATTTAGATATATCGTTAATGAAATGTCTGAATTGGATGTGTTAAACAATTTAGACGTTCATGCGTTAGCAATGTATTGCGATGCTTATTCAAATTATGTAGAAATCACAAAGCTAATAAATGAAAATGGTCTTGCTAGAACGATAAATCTAACTGAAGAAAATTCTGGTGAGGCAGTTAAAGCCATTTATATGGATAAAGAAGCAATTCTCAGAAAGAAACAATTCTATGATCAAGTAAGGCAACTTGGAATTCAGTTTGGATTTACACCATCGGCACGAGCAAAGATGGCACTATCACAAGCGAAGGCAGAACTTGCTGAAGAAGATGAGGAGTTTGATGTTTAATGGAATTAAGAAATTATTTAATTAAATATGCTAACGATGTATTAAGCGGAGAAATTGTAGCTTGTGAAAAACATAAGTGGGCATGTCTTCGCTTTTTAAATGACCTCGAGCGAGAAAAATTTAAACAATTTCCTTATGTATTCAATGAGAATAAAGCATTGAGGTTTTTAAAATGGATGACTAAGTTTAAACATACAAAAGGACCATTAAGAGGTACAGATATCGTCCCTACACCAATTCAAATATTTATATTTTCTAATATCTATGGCTGGGAACATTATAAAACCGGTTATAGAAGATTTTCATTAGGCTATTGGCAAGTAGGACGTAAAAATGCGAAGTCTCAAACATTATCATGTGTTGGATCATACGAAGCAAGTGCGTTAGGTGAAGGTATGGCCGAAGTATATATCGGTGCTACAAAAAAAGAGCAAGCTAACATTATCTTCAACGAAATGTCAGCACAAATAAGAAACTCAGAATTCAAAGATAAGTTTCAAACTAAGTACGGGAAAATTGAGCATCTTAAATCTAATTCAACTATAGTATCTTTATCAAAAGAGGATAACAAAAAGGGTGATGGTTTTAACCCGCAGGCTGGTCTTATTGACGAGTACCATTTACATGAGACTACTGAAGTTTATGATGTAATCCTGACTGGTATGGGTGCACGTTCACAACCTTTACTTTTTATTATCACAACAGCAGGTAACAATTTGAATAGACCATGCTATACAGTTGAATACGACTATGTATCAAAAATATTAGATCCTAATATACCGATAGAAAATGATAACTACTTTGTCATGATCAATGAGCTTGATAAAGGCGATGATATAAGAGATGAGAGTAACTGGATTAAAGCAAATCCTATTGCAGCATCTCATGATGAAGGTATGTCGTATCTTAGAAAAATGATGAAACGTGCATTGGATGTACCATCATATATGAAAACATTCTTAACAAAAAATATGAATGTTTGGGTAGATGCGAAAGACAATGGATACATGAAAATGGATAAGTGGAATGCATGTGGTGAAATAGCACCTACTGATTTAACTGGTCGTGAATGCTATGTTGGTGTCGATTTGTCGAAAAAGATTGACTTAACATCTGTAAGCTTTGTTTTCCCTGCGCCAGACGGTACATACGATATACGATCACATTCATTTCTTCCAGAAGAAGCATTAAAGGAAAGAGAAAATACAGATAAAGTACCGTATTCTATGTGGGTTGAAGATGGCCATTTAACAGCTACACCTGGTGATGTCGTTGACTATAACTATATAGAACATTATGTAGAGATTATTGCCCAGGAAAATGGTTGGAAAGTTGTTGAGATTGATTATGACCCGTACAATGCAACTCATTTTGCATCAAACATGCAGTATAAAGGATATAAAACGGTTGAAATATCACAAAGTATGAAGGTACTTAGTGAACCTACATCATTCTTTAGAGAATGCGTATTTGAAAAGAAAATAAGACATGATAATAACCCAGTTCTGACTTGGGCAACATCAAACGCGGTCGAAAAATCAGATCCTCAAGGGAATATCATGCTTGATAAACAGAAATCTAAAGACAGAATTGACCCGATTGCTTCAACAATATTTGCATTTGTAAGAGCAATGGTTGATGAAGGTCCTTCAATAAATGACCATATTGCAAGTCAGGAATTTTCATTTTAGGGGGTGAAGCGGTGTTAAAGAAGTGGATTAGCATCATTTTGATGTTCCTGGACGACATATTTTTAATAAGTGGCATGGCTGTAATTAGCTTTGCTGCTTTTTTAATAGGATTAATTGTTGGATTAGTTACTTTGGGAATATTTCTTATCGTTTTAGCTGTGTTGATAGGCAGGAGGAGGTGAATAAATGTTATTAGGTAGTCGAAATAATAAAGTAAAAAATGAAATCTATACGGGGGATAGAAATTGGTTTAATACAATGTTTAATCCTGACATGTCGTCTCAAATATCTGAAGATACTGCTATAAAGACAAGTGAAGTATTTACGTGTATTAAAGTTTTAGCAGATGACATAGCGAAATATCCGATTTCAGTAAAAAGAAAAGAAAAAAATAAGCTAACTACTGAATCTACTCATCCAGTGCATATCATTTTAAACAAACAACCAAACCCACACATGACACCGTTTGTTTGGAAACGGCTCATGATATTTCAAATGATGTTATACGGCAATGCTTATAACGTTATTATGCGTAATAGTCGTGGAGAAGTATCTGAGTTATTACCGTTAAATCCTTTAACTACATCTAAACAGTATGACACTGATAAGCAAAAGTACATGTATTTCACAACAATTAACGGTAAAAGTTACTTATTAGATACAGATGATGTGTTGCACTTCCTGGAATTAAGCTTTGATGGACATGTTGGACTATCACCAATAGAGGTTATTAGAGAAAACCTTGCTACTAATATCGGTGGTAACAAACATCAATCAAAATTTTATCAAAAGAGTGCAATCCCTCGAGGAATCTTAAAAAGTGCTGAAATCGTTAATCCTGAAAACAAACGAAAGCTACGTGAAGCATGGTATGAAGTAAATAATGATGAAGATGTTGCAATTGTTGATGGTGGATTGGATTTTACAACAATTTCAGTACCTCAAAAAGATGCACAATTTATTGAATCAATGAAATTCAATAAATTACAGATTGCAGGTATCTATAAAGTGCCACCTCATAAAATTGGTGAACTTGATCGTGCAACATTCTCTAATATCGAACAACAATCATTACAGTATGTCATCAATACTATACTTCCTATCGTCACAAACTTTGAGCAAGAGTGTAATATCAAATTGTTGAATATTGTAGATGAAACATCAAATCGTTATTGCAAATTCAATCTGGAAGCGGAATTGCGTGGTGATTCTGAGTCAAGAGCGAAGATGTACGAAACAATGCAGCGAATTGGTGCATATGACATCAATACAATACTTGAATTAGAAGATATGGCATTACTTGAAGACGAATTAGGAAATATGCGCTTTGGTAATTTAAATTTAGTACCTTTAGAGATTATGAAAGAGTATCAACTTTCTAAAGCACGTGGGAAATCAGATAAAGGAGGTGATACAAAAGATGCCAAAGAATAAATTTTATTCTATGAAAGTAGTTGATTCAGAAACCGCAGAAATCGATATCTACGGTGCAATTGAGTCTGATGGGTGGTTTAGTGAAAGCTCAGCTAAAAAATTCAACAATGACTTAAAGGAAATTGGAGATGTAAGTACAATTTACTTAAACATTAACAGTCCAGGTGGTGATGTGTTTGAAGGTCAAGCTATATATTCGATGCTTAAGCGACATAAAGCACATATTGTTGCTAGGATTGATGGATGCGCAGCCTCCATAGCAAGTGTTATCGCAATGGCTGGTGATACAATCACTATGCCGAATAATGCAATGCTTATGATTCATGATCCATGGACTTTTGCAATGGGTAATAGTCGGGAAATGCGTAAGGTGGCTGATGATTTAGATAAGATAAACGAGTCAATTGTGAATACTTATCTAAATAAGACAGATGGTAAAACAACTGAAGCAAACATCAGAACAATGATGCAGGAAGAGACATGGCTCAGTGCAGATGATGCATTAAAGTACGGATTTGCTGATGAAGTCACAGAAGATGTTAAAGTTGCAGCGTCAATTGACAAGTCGTTCGCTGATAGGTACAAAAATATACCTAAAAACTTAATGAAAAATGATGAATTAGAATCTGAAAAGGCTAAAGCATACGCTCAAATTATTGAGCTTGCTAAAAGATAGTAAGAGGTGATCTAATGTCTCGACGGAAAGTTACGTCGTTAAATAATAACTCAAAGGCATACCAAAAGGTGATGCTTATTTTTTATGAAAAAAATCAAAAAAATTGGAGGAAAAGAGATGAAATTAAAAGATTTACAGGCATTACGTGCCAAAGCTTTAGATGAAGCTACTGAAGCTGTTGACAATGGCGACATGGATTTGTATAAAGCGAAATACGAAGAAGCAGAAGGTTACTTAGAGCAAATCAATGCATTAAATGATTTAGAAAAAGCTAAGACAGTCAATACAATTGCAGATTTTAATGTTATGACAGCAGAACCAGTTACACCTGAAGCGAAAAATGAATTAAAAGCATTCGTAAACTTTATGCGTACTGGTGATGTTTCAAATGCAATGGTAGAGAAAGTAGATGAAGATGGTGGTTTAATCGTTCCTGAAGACATTAGCATGAAAATTAATGAATTCAAACGTAATTTTGAATCACTTGAAAAATTAGTAAACGTAGAACCTGTTCGTCGTCCAAAAGGGTCACGTTTATACGAAAAATTAGGAACGATGACACCATTTGTAGCAGTAGATGAAATGGGAGAAATTCCTGAAATCGATGGACCTAAATTCGAGCGTATCGTGTATTCTATCACAAATTATGCTGGTATTTTACCAATGTCTAATGATTTAATTCAGGACTCAGATGAAAATATCATTGCATATGCTGCACGCTGGGGCGCTCGTAAGTCTGTTATTACTCGTAACAAATTAATTTTAGATGCAATTAAGACGTTGAAAGCAGTACCGATGGCAACAGTCAAGGATTTTAAAATGGCGATGAACGTTACTTTAGATCCAATGTTTCTGTCATCAACTAAAATTATTACGAATCAAGATGGTTTACAGTGGTTAGATACTTTAACAGATAAAAACGGTGTTTATTTAATGCAGCCATTGATCACAGACCCAACTAAGAAACAAATTGCAGGTAAAGAAGTTGTAGTTATTGGTAATGCCTTCTTACCATCTGAAAATGGTAAAGCTCCAATGATTATTGGTGATTTAAAAGAAGCAGTTACATTGTTTGACCGTCAAAAACAGTCTATTTTAACAACAAATGTTGGTGGTAAAGCATTCACTCGTAACTCAACTGACATGCGTTTCATTGAACGTGAAGACGTTCAGTTAGTAGATAAAGCAGCTGTAGTTTATGGACAAATCGATGTAAGTTCAGCAACTGCGCCGGCAGGAGTATAAGGAGTGATTGATAGTGACTAAGATCACCGAAGAAGTTAAAGAATTTTTAAAAATTGATGGTGATGATGAAGCTGTCACTATCAATTCATTAATTGAAACAGCTAAACCATTTATTTACGCCAAAACAAATTATAAATTTGAATATTTTGAACAAGAAAATCCACAGGCGCTATTAGCTTTAAAAATGCTTTGCTTACATTGGTATGAAAACCGAGAACCAACCGGACAAAGTGAGTTAATTGCAATGTCCTTAAAATCATTACTTATTCATTTACAGATAGAATACGGAGCATTTATCTATGTACCAAAGACGATATAACAAATCGGACAAAGTTGGAAAACTTGATAAAAGATTAACTGTATTTTCTGAAAAGGATAGTAGTGATGATGGCTGGGAAAGCAATGTTATTGAAGTTGTAGCTAAAATTTGGGGACAAATGATTGATGATAGGATGAATGATTATCGCAATGCTATGAATGAAGGTACTAACAACCTTATTTATTTTAGGGTGAGGTATAACAAGTTGCTCAATACAAAAATGCTCGTTGAATATAAAGAGCTCAAGTACGAAATTGTAGATATTCTTGATGCAGACGAACGTCAGAAATATATGACGTTAGTAGTGGAAAGGAAAGATTTATGAGTGTAGAAATAACTGGATTTGATGAAATCACAAGAAATCTAAAAAAAATTGCAATGCGTATTGAAGGAGCTAGTGACAAAGCATTAATGGCAGGAGCAAGAGTACAACATCAAGCGATAAAAGATAATCTAACAATCGATACTGGTGAAGCAAGAGAAAAATTAAGTATTGGTGAGATCGAAATAGTTAATGGTGAACCTGAAATTTTAATTGGTTGGAAAAGCGGTGATAAGGTGATGTATCGTGCACATTTTGTAGAGTGGGGTACAGTTCACATTAGACCTCAGTTAAAAATAACTGAAGCGGTCAAAAAATCAAAAAATAACGTGAGCAAGGCAATAATAAATGTTATCAAAAAGGAGTTGAATTAACATGATGGATGATCCATATAAATTTATTCGTGATATCTTGGTTAATTCACCTGAGATAACTAAAGTTATTCCTGCTTCTAACATCAAAAACTTTTCGATTCCTACAACATTAATCACTCAACCACCATACATTCGAATCACTGTGATAGATGTCAGTGATGAAGAATTTGGAGACGGTCAAATTTTAGCAGGTGGATTAAAAATTCAAATTGATATATGGCAAAATAATGGTTTATTAACTGTAGGTAACAAAATTAAAAAGCTTTTTAAAGAAAAAGATATATATTGTGTTGATGTATTAGAACCACATGCAGAAAAAATAAACGATTCTTTGACGCTATTCCGAGATGGAAGGCGTTATTTTTATGCATACGAATTAGAAGAAAATGAGATTTATTAGCTGACAGTCGAGAGATTGACAGCTTTTTTTATACCAAAATTTATTTTATTAGGAGGATTTATATTATGGCATTGAAACAAATCGAAGAAAAAGCAGGTTCATTTGTAAACATTAGTGGGTTCCACTTAACGGAATTAACTACTGATGAACCAGGTAAAGCACCAGCTTACGGTGATTATGTGCATGTACGAGGTGCGCAAGAAATTAAAGTTGATCCAGAACAAGAATTGATTGAAAACTGGGGAGATGGAGAGGTACAAGAGTCAGCTGTATCTCAAGGTAAAACAAAAGTTGATATGCAGGCATTTGCTTTAAAACTTGAATTACGTGCGTGGTTACAAGGTTTAGAAGTAAATGAAGACGGTGTTGTCCTTAAGAAAGGTGGAACTTTAAATCCTGCTGTAGTAGGATGCTCTTTCTATAAAGAAAAGAAAAATAAAGACGTCGAAATTGTGGCTTTAACACGTGGTACTTTCCAAATTGGTGGAGACGATGGGAAAACAGCTGAAAATAAAACTGATTTCGGTAATGCATCAATGAACGGTGAATTTTCTCAAAGATTATCTGATGGTATGGCTGAATATCGTGCAGTTATTAAAAAGGATGACAAAGCTGCGTTGGATAAATTCTATACATTAGCATTCGGTAAACCTTTACCAGATACAGCATTACCAAAAGGATGGACTGTAGCTGGAACACCAGCAGGAGTTTAGGAGGGATAACTGATGGCAGAAACTAAAAAGAAAAAATATGAAGTTATTTTAGATTTCACTGATTTAGAAGATAACAATAAGGTTTATACAAATGGTAAGCCTTATCCTCAACCAGCCAACAAGAAAGTAAGTCCTGAGCGTATTGCTCAATTATTGAATCACCCAAACGGTAATTCATATATCAAAGAAGTAGAAGAATAAAGTAAAGGGGATCATATCCCCTTTTTAATTTTGCGCAAAATTAAAAAATAAAAATTATAAGGATGGTAATGAAAATGACAGAAGAATTATTAAAAGAAGCAGAAAACTTAGTGGAAGAAAACGTTGAAGAAGAAGTAGAATACGAATTCTTAAAAGAGATCGTACTAGTAAATAGTGCAGGAGCTGAACGTACTGTAACTGCACCTAAAGTAGTTCCTGGACGTGTATATCGTAAAGCTATCTCTTTGCAATATAAGACAAGAAAACTTATGTACAAAAACGATGGCAAAGGAAAGTATGAACGTGATGAAGAAGGTTATTTAGTTCCATCTGAATCTACAGAAGAAAGTGATTTGCAAGCTTTAGATTTATATGAAGAATTTATCGTTGAATATTTCAATAATCAATTTACTGTAGATGAATTACGAGAAGGTTTAGATGCAAGACATTATCAAGAGACATTAACACACGCTTATCAAAGTGCATTGGGAAACCCTACGGTAGAAGTGAAAGTGAAACAGAAGTAGAGGACGACGATGATGAAGAACTAAGTCATGACGAAGTTCTAAGAATTATCGATAAAAATATTGGATTGATAGCTAAGTATTTCAATATTAGTCCGTTGGAAATCATGGAAGGTGACTATCACTTTTATATTCATCAGTTTAATTTAGCGGTTGAAGATGAATATCAAGAAAGTGAAAAAGCGAAACCGAAAAAACAAAAAATAGAAAAAGTAGACAGCCTATTCGAAGCGTTCGGAAGTAACTGAGCCGAATAGGCTCTTTTTTTATGGAAAGGAGAGTGAAATATGGATGAAATAGCTGGTAAAGCCGTCGTCAAAGTTGGTTTAGATGATACTCAGATCAAGCAGGGATTGACTAATTTAAATGCAAAAATGAAGCTTGCTGATGAGACTTGGAAGTCTTCTTTAGCGACTTTTAACAAATCAGATCGTTCAATAGAAAAATTATCGACAAGTATCAAAGGAATGACAGATAAATTAAAAGTACAAGAAGAGATTGTAGAAGCTCATAAAAATAGAGTAGCTAAACTAACAGCTGAGTACGGTGAGAATCATACCAAAGTACTTAAAGCGAGTGCCGACTTGAAAAAACAAGAAGGTGTCTATGGAAATTTACAACGATCAATTAAAGAGATGAATGATGAAGTAAAGTTGAATACGCAAAAAATGAAAGAAAATGCTATTCAACAAAAGGTTGTTTCTGGCCAACAAGAAAAGTTGATGAAGAATACAACTATGATGGAAAGAAAACAGGCTTCACTTTCTTCTCAATTGAAACTCGTTGATGTTGAGTGGCGTAACAATGTGTCAACTATGCAACGAACAGGAAAGTCAGTTGATGTTGCAAAAGCTAATTTGGATGGACTTAACAAAAAGTATGAACTTCAAAGAAAAGTAGTTATACAGCATTCTAAAGAATTACGTGATTTAACAAAAGTTTATGGAGAAAATGATGATCGTGTTGTAAGAGCGACTGCTGCGCTAAAAGAGCAGATGGGCGTCTTTAAAGATATGAAAGGAAACATCAGTAATGTCACTAAAGAGCTCGAAGCATTTAAACGCGCAGAACAATTGAATAATAGTCCATGGACACAAAGAGCGAAAGACTTACAAGCTTATAGCGACAAATTGAATACCGTTGGGGATAGGATGACTAATGTTGGTCAGAATATGTCTATAGGAGTGACAACTCCAATTGCTGCTGGATTTGGAGCAGCAGTTAAAACATCAATGGATTTTGAGTCTCAAATGTCTCGTGTTGGTGCTATTGCTGGAGCAAGTAAATCTGAACTGAAAGCTATGTCTGATCAGGCAATGTATTTGGGTGCATCAACATCAAAATCTGCATCTGAAGTAGCAAAAGGTTTTGAAGAGATGGCTGCGATGGGATTCAGTGTTAAAGAAATTATGGGAGCAATGCCTGGAGTTATTTCTGCATCTGAATCTAGTGGTGCTGATATGGCACAAACAGCAAAAGTAATGGCATCTTCTATGAATGCCTTTGGTTTAGAAGCAAGTAAATCGACACATGTAGCTGATGTTCTAGCACAAACTGCAAATCAGTCAGCAGCTGATATCACAGATATGGAATATGCCCTTAAATATGCTGCAGCCCCGGCAAAAGCATTAGGTATGTCTTTAGAAGAAACATCAGCAGGCATAGGTATGATGGTTGATGCTGGATTAAAAGGTGAACAAGCAGGGACCACTTTACGTGGTGCATTATTAGGATTATTAGATCCATCAGAAGAAAATTATAAACTGATGAAGAAAATGGGCATAGAAATAACCGATTCAGAAGGTAACTTCGTTGGATTATCTCAATTAATCACTAACTTAGATGATTCTATGAAAGGTATGACTAAAACTCAAAAAGCTGCTAATTTATCTCAATTAGTAGGTAAAGAAGCAGTATCTGGAATGCTCGTTTTGATGGAAGGCGGAGCACCTAAAATCGAAAAAATGACAAATGCATTAGAAGATTCTGATGGTGCATCAGCTAAAGCAGCTAAACAAATGAAAAATAATCTTAAAGGTGCTGTGGAAGAATTAGGTGGTGCTTTTGAAACTGTTGGTATACAGGTAGGAAAAGATTTAACACCGATGCTAAGTAGTTTGGCCGATGGAATTACTAAAGGTGCAAATGCTTTTAGTGAATTACCTGATGGAGTTCGTAAAGGAATTATTGGATTAGGTTTATTTGCAGGAGCTATTGGTCCGGTAACTTTAGGAACAGGCTTATTTATAAAATCTGTAGGTACAATAACTGGTGGTATGTCTACTGTTGCAGGGAAGATGGCACAACATACACTAAAATTGAAAGGTGCAGGTGCTGTTGCAGAAGGCGCTGGAACAGCTGTTGGTAAATCAGGTAAATTATTCGATGGTGTGATAGGTACACTTGGGAAATTTGGTAAAGGTGCTGAAGGAGCGAGTAAAGCTACAGGATTACTTACTAAATCTGGCGGATTATTATCAAGAGGACTTGGATCATTAGGTGGTCCAGTTGGCATTGCACTTACTGCAGTTACTGCTTTATATGGTGGTTTTAAATTAGCGTATAAACATGTAGATTGGTTTAGAACTGGTGTAGACAATACAGGGAAATTACTAAAAGAAGTTGCTGGAAGTATAGATTTAAAATGGGCTGAAGATATTGGAACTACATTCAAAATAGGTGCAGGGTTTGCGAGAAATTTAGCAGGTGGCCTTGGAGATATAGCTAAAAAAGGAATTGAAATGGCTCCTGGCACTCAATTAATCAAAGCTGGATTTGGTGTAATTAATGATGCAGTTTCTAAAGCCACTGATAAGGTGGACGTATATGGTAAAGGTGTAAGTAAAGGTACTGAAAAAGCTCTTAAAGGATATACAGATTTATCGATAAAAGCTTCAAAAAAATTAGAAGAATTAAGACTATCACATAAAACTATTGGTGATAAACAATATAAAGATTTAGTTTCTTTGTATGACAAGATGTCGAATACAGCCGTAGCGAAAATTTCACAACGTCGTAATAGAGAGATTACTGGATTACAGAAATTATTTGCTGACACCAAAGGATTAAAAGCTTCTGAGGAAAATAAAATACTAGTTGAAGCAAAATCTGGTGCAAATAAAGAAGTATTAGCGGTTAAATCTATTCAAAAACAGATTAAAGATATATACAAAAAAGCTCATAATGAAAAACGAGCTTTAACAAAAGCTGAAGAAAGTTCTATAGTTTTACTTCAACAACAAATGGATTCTAAAGTTGTTAAGTCTTTAAGTAAAAGTGAACGTGAGCAACGTATAATCTTAGGAAGATTACGTGATAATAAAAAAACTTTAACCCTTCAAGCTGCCGCTGAAGCTATTAAAAATTCAGCTAGAGAAAGGGATAAGACAATTGCTGATGCGAAAAAAAAGAAAAAATCTATCATCGATGAAGCGATATATCAACGAGATGTTACAAAAAACATATCAAAAGATGAAGCGGATAAAATTATCAAAGATGCTGAAAGAAAATATAAAGAATCAAAAAAACATGCCGTAAATCAACATAAAAAAGTGGTTAAAGAAGCAGAATCACAAAACAGGGAAGTTAAGAGAAATATTGATTCTCAAACTGGTCATGTTTTATCTAAATGGGAAAAATTAAAAAGAGATTCAACACCTATCATCACTGGATTAACTTCAATCGCCAAAAACAAATTTAAAGATATGTACAAAGGCGTTACTGGTTGGATGTCAGATACCAAAAAAGATGTAGAAGGTAAGTGGGAGAAGTTTAAAGGTACTACCAAAACACTTGCCAATAGTGTTAAAGATGCAGCAGTCGGTAAATTTAAAGAAATGTATAAAGGCGCAACCGGCTGGGTAACATCTATCGGTACTTTCATCAGTGATTCAAAGAAAGGTATTTCAGAAAAAGCTAGCGATTTAGGTAAAGGTGTTGCTCAATCTGCTATAAACGGACTTAATGCAATGATTGGTGGTATTAACTCAATCGCTAAAGGTATTACAGGTAAAGAAAATTTAATTAGTAAAATACCTGATGTTGTTAAAAAATCTAATGGTGGTGGCATCAAAAAA
>CABFOD010001057.1_pt1 | contig 15089 bp, 10 predicted proteins | sample 3521941 | NCBI WGS metagenome assembly CABFOD01 (sample SAMEA5312449, study PRJEB27640) | indoor metagenome | biome: indoor environment; feature: uncontrolled; material: polymer tiles stone | place: Germany | collected 2014-07-07
CCAATTTTCTCTTTAAAGAATTCATATTTTATACGTTCTTGAGCGGCGTGTTGGTCAATCATAAACATTCCTGTATCATTTTGAGCAATAATATATGTTCCATGTACTTGTCCAACAACTTCCATATAGGGCACGCGTGGTGTGTCTGATTTAGCTTCTTGCACATCAATATCATTAGAGTTGGCGATTCTGTCACCCGAATCTATAAACGGCTCATTTTCAATGACATCATTAGATTCGTGATTCATCTCTTTTTCTATTTCAGTATGCACTTCGTTAGCGTGCATATCATCATCTTCTATATGCGTAGCAACATCTTCTTGTATAACAGAATGGTGATCTTTTTTATTTTTAAAATGCCATTGCTGTGAACCTACATTATTGGACGATTTCTGCTTTGTATCGTTTTCAGTAAGTTTATCAATATCATTCGACGGTACTACTGTATCCTCATTCATTTGAGGTAGAGGGTTTATAGGTTCTTGCTTTTTGCGAGCTTCAAAATCCAATTTCTGTTGCTCGAAAATTTCTTTTTGTGACTTTTTAGGCTTGTGCTGATCTAAAGAAGTATCCGGTATAAGAGACAAACCTCTAAACGCTTCTTTAATTTTGTTATTAATCAAATCATACAATAACTGCTCTTTAGAAAGTCTAACTTCTAGTTTAGTCGGGTGAACGTTCACGTCTACTAATATAGGATCCATTTCAATATTGATATAGGCAATTGGATAACGTCCAATTGGTAAAAGTGTATGATATCCTTCAATAATTGCTTTATTGAGAACAAAATTCTTGATATACCTTCCATTTATAAAAATAGAAATATAATGTCTATTACTTCTCGTATGTTCAGGTTTGCAGACGAATCCGTTCATTACATAATCGTCTGTTTCACCTTTTATTTCTACTAAGTCTTTAGCTATTTTCATACCATATATTTCAGCCATTACTTCGTTCGTTTTACCAGATCCATTTGTTGAAAGTACGTTTTTATCATCTGATACAAGATTAAACGAAATATTCGGGTGACTCATCGCCATTCTATTGACAATATCCGTTATTTTACCTAATTCAGTATATAGACTTTTAACATACTTTAATCTTGCTGGCGTATTATAAAATAAATCTTTCACAAGGATATCTGTACCTTTTTTAGCTTTTGCAGGTTGTCGTTTAATAATTTCTCCATTTTCAACCTGCACTTCATGACCTAGCATACCATCTGTGCAAGTTTTCATCGTGACTCTACTTACTGATGAAATACTCGCTAATGCTTCGCCTCTAAAGCCTAACGTGCGTATATGAAACAAATCATAGTCATTATTAATTTTACTAGTTGCATGTCTTCCAAATGCTTTATCGATATCTTCTTCTTCAATTCCAGTTCCGTTATCTACAACTCTAATGGATTGTATGCCTGATTCTTTAATTGTTATGTCAATTTGAGTTGCTTGTGCATCAATAGCATTTTCCAATAATTCTTTGACGACAGAAGCAGGTCTTTCTACAACTTCTCCAGCGGCTATTTTATTGGCTAAAGATAATTCAAGTTCTTTAATTTTTCCCAACGCACTCACACTTTCTATTTAAGTTGATTTTGTATTTCTTGAAGTTTCGTTAATGCTTCTATTGGTGTTATATTCATTAAGTCTATCGATTTAATTTTCTTTTCAATTTCTGATGGGCTTTGTTCTTCAAACAATTGGAATGACGGTTGATTAAATTTTTCAACTTCACGTTCTGTTTTCGTATTTGATTCTAATTCTTGAAGAATCGCATGCGCTCTCTCAATAATTTCATCCGGTAAATCTGTTAATTTTGCAACATGTATACCGTAACTTTGGTCAACTGCGCCTTCTTTAACTTTATGCAAGAAAATAAGCTCTCCTTGATATTCTTGTGCTGCTACGTGAATATTTTTTAATCCGGATAACGTTTCATCCAGATGTGTTAATTCATGATAGTGTGTTGAAAATAATGTTTTTGCTTTCGTATGATGATGCACATATTCAATCATAGATTGCGCCAATGCTAATCCATCAAATGTTGATGTACCTCTGCCAATTTCATCGAATATAATCAAGCTATCTTCAGTGGCACCAACCATCGCTTTCTCCGCTTCTAACATTTCAACCATAAATGTACTTTTACCAGATACTAAATCATCTGCAGCACCTATTCTTGTAAATATTTGATCAAATATAGGTAATTGTGCATAATCTGCCGGTACGTATGCACCCATTTGTGCCATAATGCTGATTATTGCAATTTGTCGCATATATGTACTTTTACCAGACATATTAGGTCCAGTGATTAAATAAATAAAGCCTTCTTTATCCAAATAACAATCATTTGGTACATAATCATTGTGATCCATTACTCTTTCAACTACAGGATGACGAGATGATTTTAATGATAATGTCTTATCTTCACTAAATATCGGTCGCGTATAATGATACTTTTGAGCAATTTCAGCAAAGCTTTGTAAGCAGTCTATTTCGGACAACAATTTAGCTTGTGCTTGTAATTTTTCAGTATAGGCTTTTACTTCTTGTCTTAATTCTAAGAATAATTGATACTCTAATTCTATCGCTTTATCTTCTGCACCTAATATAATAGATTCTTTTTCTTTAAGTTCTTCCGTAATATATCTTTCAGCATTGGATAACGTTTGTTTACGTTGATATCCAAGTGCATCAGTATCTATATTGTTTACATTAGCCTTCGTAATTTCAATATAATAGCCAAACACTTTATTAAAGCTTACTTTTAATGATTTTACACCTGTTCTTTCTCTTTCTTTCAGCTGTAATTCTGCAATCCATTGTTTACCGTTTGTAGATGCTTCTTTATATTGATCAAGTGTTTCATGATATCCTCTTTTAAATATTCCACCTTCTTTTACTGATAAGGGTGGATCTTCAACTAAACTATCTTCTAATAGCTGTTCTAAATCTTTGAGTGGTTCAAGCGCTTTAAATCGATCGATAGAATGAGAATCTAAACGTTCTATAATTTCTTTAATGTATGGAATTTGTTTAATCGAATAATTTAATTGGACTAAGTCTTTTGCATTCACATTGCCATAACTCACTCTTCCAACTAATCGTTCTATATCATAAACCATATTTAAATAACTTCTTAACTCGTCTCGTTCGATAAAGCCATTAACCAATTGTTCAACCGCATCTAATCTTTGTTCAATGTCTCGTTGTTTGATTAACGGTCTATCAATCCACTGTTTTAATCTTCTTGCGCCCATTGGTGTTTTCGTATCATCCATTAACCATAAAAGTGTACCTTTTTTTGATTTAAGTCTAATACTCTCTGTTAATTCAAGATTTCTTTTAGCATAAAAGTCCATTTTCATGTAATCTAGCGCTCTATACACAACAACTTCTTCTATGTGTGGCATCTCTCTCTTACCATTATCATGAATATAATTTAACAAATAATTCAATGATCTTTTTTGAGATTGAGATGTTCCAGTAACAACTTCATATTCACGCTCTTCGTAACTATCAACAACAGTAATTGTTTCAGTTATAAGTTGAATTTGTTTGTACAAATTATCAGGTAAAATTTTGTTCACAATAATTTCATTAGGATAAATTGTTGTAATTTCATTCATTAAAGTCGTTTCATCATCAAATGAAGTAACTTTTAATTCGCCAGTCGTAACATCACAATAACTTAAATGAAATTCACCATCTTCTTTAATAAAACTTAATATATAATTATTCGCTTTTTCGTCCATACCTTTTTGTTCCATCACTGTACCAGGTGTAATAACTTGCACGACTTCTCTACGAACCATGCCTTTAGTTTGTGTTGGATCTTCCATCTGTTCACAAATCGCGACTTTGTATCCTTTAGATATTAACTTTTCTATATATCCTGAAGCGGAGTGATAAGGTACACCACACATTGGAATCGGGTCTTTTTTCGCATCTCTTCTTGTTAAAGTAATTTCCAATACTCTAGATGCTTCGACTGCATCGTCATAGAACATTTCATAAAAGTCACCTAATCTGAAAAATAATAATGTATCTTGATATTGGGATTTTATTTTTAAATATTGAGCCATCATTGGCGTTGGTTTAGACATCTTTTTTCACGTTCCTTTTTTTAACTTTCGATTTATCTATTTTATCAAAATTTCTAACATTTAACGAGTATGGTGAAATTTATTTAATAAAAAACCATCTAAAACACGCATTGCTTAGATGGTTAAATATCGTTTTTCAATTTTTTAAGTATACCTCTTTTTTCAAAAGCTGTTAAAATCATATAACTCACAATCGCGCCAATTAAGCTACTCGTAAAAAATGAGATAAACAATGGCCAAAATGCCATTTCTCCTAGTCCAAGTAGCCAGGCAATTGGAAGACAAACTAAACTTCCTATTATGCCAGTGCCTATTACTTCACCTATGGAAGCCATATATAATTTACGACTATATTTATAGAGCAAACTTGCTAATAATACACCAATCATGCTACCTGGAAAAGCAAAAATCGTACCGATTCCTAGTAAATTCCTAATTGAAGATGATAACAAAGCTTGTGCTAAACCATACCAAGGCCCTAGAAAAACAGCTGATATGACATTGATAAAATGTTGTATCGGTAATGCCTTTATAGGTCCAATTGGGATTGTTACAAATGTACTCAACACAACATTGATTGTCGTTAATATAGCTGTTAAAGTCATTAACTTAGTCTTCATATTATATTGCCTCCTAAAAAAATCATTAGCCTACGCATTGCCTCCTAAAAAAATCATTAGCCTACGCATTGGCAGACTAATGATTATGAGTGTATATAATCTTTAGTTGCACAATCTTTACGCCAGCATGATCTGGTTCAAATATACACGTATAATCTCAGCCTCTTAGGACACCGTGTGTGCAAAAATTTCATTTATTAATGTGAACAGCTACTCGTGTTAGGTGCATTATTCACAGCAGCACCTGTTTCACCAGTTAATTGATTGCCACCAGTTGATTCAATAATTTCATTCGTAACTGTATGACTAATTGAATGAGATACCATTTGTAAAAGTTCATTCACTTCAACTTGAGCTTCTTTAAATTCACTTACGATAGGCATTTCATCTAATTCTTTTTCAATATTTTTTATTTTTTCTTCGACCATCGCTAATGCTTTATCTTTCCCGTAGTTTTGGAAATTAACAGCTTGTTTTTGCAAAGACTTCAGACTAGCCATTTTCTCTCTAACTGTTTGATTCTCATGTATTTGAGCTTCAGCACGTTTGAAAAATTCCACTTCTTCTGTTTCAGACATCATTTTGCCCAGTTTGCGCGCTTGATCAAGAATATCATCTTTTGTATACATTTAATGTACCACCTTTTCTTTAGATACAATCTCTATTAATTCACCATTCAATGAATATTGTTTCGCTTCAATTATTTTAACTTTTACGATTTTTCCAATTACATCTTTGGATGCTTTAAAGTTTACTAATTTATTTTTTTCAGTGTACCCAGCCATTACCGCGTCATCTCGTTTACTAGAACCTTCACATAAAACATATACTTCATGTCCTTCGTATGGTTTCAATGATTTAGCGGCATATTCTCCAACAACTTTATTTAATCTTTGAAGACGTTCTTTTTTCTCTTTGTCAGGAACGTTATCTTTCATTTTAGCAGCTGGTGTACCTTCTCTAGGTGAGTAAACGTAAGTATATGCATGCTCAAAACCAACTTCATGGTAAAGCTTAATCGTTTCTAAAAATTGTTCTTCTGTCTCATTAGGATAGCCAACAATGATATCAGTTGTCAATGCAACATCTGGTATTGCTGCTCTAATTTTTTGAACAAGCTCAAGATAACTTTCACGGGTATATTTACGACCCATTATTTTCAACACTTGATTATTACCAGATTGAACAGGTAAATGTATATGAGGCACGATGTTACAACCGTTCGCGATCACCTCAATTAAACGGTCATCGAAATCCCATGGATGACTTGTTGTAAAACGAACTCTTGGTATATCTATTTTAGTGATGTCATATAATAAATCACCTAAACCATACTCTAGCCCTTCAATATCTTTACCATATGCATTAACGTTTTGCCCTAATAGACAAATTTCTTGATAACCTTGACGTGCTAAATCTCTAACTTCAGCAATAATTTCTTCTGGCATACGACTTCTCTCTTTACCACGCGTAAAAGGCACAATACAGTATGTACAGAATTTATCGCAGCCGTACATAATATTTACCCATGCTTTAATTCTGCCATTTCTGACTTTAGGTAAATTCTCTATAACGTCGCCTTCTTTAGACCACACTTCAACTACCATTGCTTTAGACATATATGCTTCTTCTAAAATTTCTGGCAATCTATGAATATTATGTGTTCCAAAAATCATATCAACATTTTGATATGATTTAAGAATTTTATTTACGACGGATTCTTCTTGAGACATACAACCACATACACCAATTAAACAATCTGGTCTTTCTTGTTTAAGATGTTTTAGATTCCCTATTTCGCTAAAAACTTTATTTTCAGCATTTTCCCTAATCGCACATGTGTTCAATAAAATCACATCTGCATCGTCAACTGAATTTGTTGGTGCGAAGCCTAAAGCTTGGAATATTCCTGCCATAACTTCTGTATCATGTTCATTCATTTGGCAGCCATATGTTCTAATATAGAATTTACGACCTTTCCCCATCCCTCTATGTCGCTCATCTATTTTAAAATCATCATGATATTCAACTTGAGATTTCCCTCTTTGTTTAGCGTCCTTTAAGTTTGGCGGTTGATAAACATGTTCGAAATATTTGCTATAATCCTTTTCTAAATTAGGTTCTGTCTTCGCATTAGCACCATGTTTTCTTTGCTCTTCATTCAATGTCAAAACCCTTTCTGCCCATATATTTATACCTATATATTATATTAGAGTTCAACACAAAGTGCAAAAATGTTTGAACATTTTTGCACTTTCATGAATAGAGAAATTTTCGTTCATAGTATTTCTTCTCTTATATCTCTGTCTTTTACTATAGATTAATCCAAAATCGTCGTGTCACTTCATTGTCTTCTGAGATAAAAGCGTCCGACTCGACTCCATTGTTATGCAGGATGACTTGCGCACTCGCATGATTATTTTCATCACATGTTACTAACGCTTTTTCTACAGACGCTTCGCGTAATTCTACTAACGCGTATTCTAATAGTTTCGTTGCATACCCTTTTCCACGTTGACTTCTTCTAACACCATAGCCCACATGTCCACCTTTATTCCTCAAAAAATTATTTAGCCCATATCTAACATTGACCGCGCCGACAATTTTTTGTTCTACAATTAATACAAAAGTTTTAGCTTTTACAAAATCTGCATCAATCGGATTGATCGCTTCTTTTTGCATAACTAACATCTCTTGAAATCCACCATGTTCTTTCACATCTGTAGTCCATGGTACAACGCTTTCGTCATTTTCATACCATTCATTTATATATTCTGTAAATAAGCTTTCGATATTTGTATCTATTTCTCTATATTCCATAAGCTCATCCTCTCTAATTTAATTCTTTGATTTGCTCCTCAACGCTAGCATTAAGCATATGATAATAAATCCCTTGTTGTTCTATTAAATCTTGTTGTGTCCCTGATTCGATGAGTTCTCCATGAGCTAGTACAAATACTAAATCTGCTTTTTTAACAGTATTTAATCTATGCGCAATAATAATGCTCGTTCTGCCCACCATTAATGTTTCTAAAGCTTCTTGAATTTTTATTTCTGTCACTGTATCAATACTACTTGTCGCTTCATCTAATAATAAAATTTTAGGGTCTTGCAATAAGCATCTCGCAATTGACACAAGTTGTCTTTCACCTTGAGACAATGATCCAGATTCACCCTTTAATACTGTTTCGTAACCATTTTCAAGCGCGTCAATAAATTCGTGTGCATTAGCTTTTTTAGCCGCTTCAATGACTTCTTCATAAGTTGCATTTGGCGTGCCGTACATAATGTTATCTTTTATCGTGCCATCGAATAAATATGGATCTTGAAGAACTACACCTATTTCTTGTCTTAATGATTTTCGCGTCATTTTATTAATAGGAATATCATCTATTAATATACGTCCGCTATTTACATCATAATAATGTAAAATAAGTTGAACGATTGTCGTCTTTCCAGCTCCTGTAGCCCCAACTAACGCCACAGATTCTCCATTATTAATTTTGAATGACAAGTCTTTTATCGTTGCTGTTTTTTGTTCTTTGTCATATTTGAACACGACATTTTCAAATTCTATTTTGCCATTTATATCATTGTAATCTATTGCATCATCTTCATCTTTTTCAACTGGTTCATTCATAATATCAAACACACGTTCAGCACCAGCTATAGCAGATAATACCGTATTAAATTGATTGGCCAAATCTGATAACGGTCGTGTAAACTGTCTCGCATATTCTGCAAAAATAACGATAACACCAACTGTCACGCCAGCAATATTGTTTAATGCTAAAATACCACCAACACCCGCTACGATTGCAAAACTTAAATTATTTAAATAGTTCATCACTTTCGGAATCATGCCGCCAATCGTTGTTGACCAAAAGCTATACTCTCTTACATTTTTCGCTTTTTCATTAAATGTTTCCATCACATATTTTTCTTGTGAAAAAGCTTTTACAACTGTTTGTCCGTTAACAATTTCTTCAATATAGCCATTCATAATGCCGAGCTGTTTTTGTCTTAAAGCATATAATACACTTGTACGCGCGGTAATCCACCTTAAACTTACAAACATAATAGGAATGATGATAATCGTTAATAGCGTAAGTAATGGACTCAAATACAGCATAATTGAAAGTGTACCGATTAAAGTCACTACACTAGACGTGAATTGTATAAATGAAGAATTTAATACTTGTGAAACATTCTCAATGTCATTTTGCATTCGACTCATCAATTCACCATGTTGTTTTTTATCATAATAAGATACAGGTAACTTTTGAAAATGTTTAAACAGTTGATCTCTTAATAAATACACTGTACGTTGTGCAATGCTAACCATCATAAAAGAGCCTATATAAGATGTAACTGATAACAATACGTAAACAATAAGGAAGATTACAATATACGTTGACAATCCACTTAAATCTTTCGGAATAATTTTCGTATCAATTATTCGACCTATTAAAAACGGTCCTATTAAACTTAAAATAGACGAACAAATAATCATAAAGATTACAATAATCAATTGAATGCGTTTTTCATCAATTAAATTCCAAATATTTAACAATGTTCCTTTAGTATCTCGTGCTCTCTTTTTCTTTTTAGGATTCTTTTTCGAAAAATCTTCAGCTTTGAATACTGGTTGATGTCCATAAGGTTGTTTTATACTCATGATGAACTCACCGCACTTTCTTGACTATTGGAGATTTCTTTATAAAGGTCAGATGTTTCTAGTAAAGATTCATGTGTACCAATTGCTTCTATACGCCCATTTACTAATAACATAATGCGATCGGCTGTCTTAGCTGTTGAAATCTTTTGCGTCACGATTAATTTTGTTGTATCTTCATCTTCCAATGCATCCCATAAGGCTGATTCAGTCTTAATATCTAAAGCTGAAGTCGAATCATCTAAAATTAATAAACCAGGTTTCCTCACGAGTGCTCTAGCAATCGAAAGTCTTTGTTTTTGACCACCTGATAACGTCACACCTTGTTGACCAATTAAAGTATCATATTGATTATCAAAATGCTCAATTGAATGATGAATTTGTGCTTTTTCAGATGACATTTCTAAAGCTTCAACTTCAGCAGATGGATCTCCAAATTGTAAATTCTCATAAATTGTTCCTGAGAATAGAAGTGCTTTTTGAGGTACATAACCTATAGCATCTCTTAAAGATTCAATCTCCCATTCATTTACATTTTTATGATTTAATAATATTTCTCCAGATGTTGCTCTGTACATTTTAGGTATTAAACTTAGTAATGTCGACTTACCTGAACCAGTAGCTCCCATAATCGCAAACGTTTCTTTCGGTTTAACATCAAATGTAATATTTTCTAATACTGGCTTATTCCCATTTGGATAGGTAAATGACACATCTTTAAAAGTAATGCCGTAAGCATAATTAGAAGTACGATTGAATGTTTTACTGATTACTTGCTCGTCAGACTGAGTAATCAGCACTTCTTCAATTCGCTCACTTGAAGCTTTCATTCTACTTAATGTCATAATTAAAAAAGCCAACATTCCAAAGCCACCTTGCATTCTCATACCATAATTTAATATTGCAACGAGCTTACCTACTTCTAATGTAGATTGATTAACCATATCAGAACCGAACCAAATTACTGCGAGTATACTACCGTTAATAATGAGCAATAATGAAGGATTGATTAGCTCCATAAGTCTTAATGCATATGTATAATTGTGTCTAATATCTTGAATTTTTTCTTTAAATTGGTTTGTTTCTTGCTTGCTAGTTTGACTCGCTTTTATTAATCTAACAGCTTCTAAATTTTGTTGGAAAAACCTATTCATTTCATCAAATTTTCTTTGGATTTTAGTGAATAGTTTAGAACCTTTTCGAGCAATTAAAAATATAATAATAAAAATAATAGGCGTACCTATCACTAAATAAATTGCTAATCTAGGTTCAACAATAAAACTCATAATGATACTACCAATAATCATAAGAGGCGCTCTTAACATGATTCTTATAGACATATAAACTGCTTGATCACAATTGTTTACGTCGCTCGTCAACCTCGTGATTAAACTAGAAGTTTTGAATTTTTCTAAAGTTGCTAATGAAAAAGTTTGAATCTTGCTAAATTGTGCTGTCCTCAAGTCATAAGCGAAAGCTTGACTGACATGTCCTGCCACAAAACTATTCCACACGCCGGAAGCTAATGCTATTAGACCGGTTACAAGCATTATTAATAAGTACAAATACACATGGTTCAAATCATTTTTCAAAATACCATTATCTATAATTTCTGATATAAAGATCGGTTGAATTAATTCCACTGCTAACTCTACTAACATTAATACTAAACCGAGTATAAAAAGCATTTTATAAGGTTTAATAAACTTAAGTACTGTATTCACTTTGCTCGTCCCCTTTACTTCCTAAAACGAAATATTTCTATAACATTCTCCTTTTTTTATAACATCTTACTTAATTAATTGTTGTGATATTACTCATTATACTATTTTTAAATAATAAAAAAGACATATTTTAATAAAATATACTTACGATTTATGTTTTTCTGTTAAAGTCTCCATCGTTATACCTTCTGGAACGTGATAAAACTTTACTTGAGAAATAATACTTGCACATTCTAATTCAACCATACGCTCATTTATTTGTTCTATTAAAATGAGACATGAATTTAAATCACCTTCAATAGTTGTTTCTAAAGGATGAACTTCATATTTCATACCAGATTGATTTATGATATTGATTGCTTCATCTACTAATGGTATAACATCTGTTTCATTATGTTCCGGAATAATTTGAATGCTCATCAACGTATTTGTCATTTTAAAAGCTCCTTTCTATTTAGAAAAAAAGCCCATAGATAATTCTATGAGCTTAAAGTGTGACTATTATATAATTATTTGAATTGAGAAACAAGTTCATCAAATTGATTTTGCTCAAGTTTTAATGATTTTTTTACAAGCGGTTCTTCATCAAATTGCTCAATTTGTGATTCATATGAAGGCATTTCTTTATCTTGATAAATAATCCCTGTAATCATAGATTGTTTTTCGAGCACAGTTTGCATAGCTTGAGATTTATTTGAATGATCATAGTCTTCTATATCAGCAAGTTTTGTTAAATTTTCTTTAAACCAGTCATACGTATTAATTTTATTGTATGTGACACAAGGTGAGAATACGTTAACAAAAGAAAATCCTTTATGGTTAATGGCTTCTTCAATGATATGTGTAAGTTCTTTAATATCACTAGAGAAACTTTGTGCAACAAAAGTCGCACCTGATGAAATAGCTAATTCTAAAGGTGCTACATTTTGTTCAATGTTACCTTTTGGAGTTGATTTTGTAACAAATCCTTTTGCTGAACTTGGTGATGTTTGTCCTTTAGTTAAACCGTAAATTTGGTTATCCATTACAATATAAGTCATATCCATGTTTCTTCTTAATGCATGAATTGTGTGACCCATACCAATCGCGAAGCCGTCACCATCTCCACCAGAAGCTATAACTGTTAAGTCTTTATTAGCCATCTTAACACCTTGGGCCAATGGTAAAGAACGACCATGTATAGAATGGACACCGTATGAATTTACATATCCACTTAAACGGCCTGAACAACCGATACCTGTAATAATGGCAACTTCTTCTGGTTCAAGCCCCACGTTAGCAGCAGCTTTTTGAATCGCAGCTTGCACTGAAAAATCTCCACAACCTGGACACCAGTTTGGTTTAACATTATTTCTAAAATCTTTAAATGTTGCCAATTAAATCAGCTCCTTCATATTGCTTACTATTTCTAATGCTTTATCTTCAATTTCATGCGGTAAGAATGGTGTACCATCATATTTTGTTTGGTTTATAATCTTATTTTGATGGTTAATGTTCATTTTTATGATATTAGATAGCTGTCCTTGATAATTATGCTCAGCTACTACTACTTTTTTAGCTTTATTGAACGCTTCTTGTACAACGTCTGAAGGGAACGGATGCAGTTGTCTAATTTGAATATGATTTACTTTAGCGCCTTGATGATCCAATCTAGTAATGGCTTCATCAATTGCTCCAGCAGTTGAAATAAAGCCTACATATAGAATATCCGCTTCATCATATTTTTCATTAGATTCAACTGGCTCATCAATTAACAATTGAGCCGTTTTACGCATACGTTTATCCATTTGTTGTTGTCTATTTTCAGCACTTTCAGAAGGTTTACCTTCCTCATTATGTTCAACACCTGTAACGTGATGAATACCACCTTTAGTTCCAGGTAATACACGAGGTGAAATACCTGAATCTGTTAAAGCATAACGTTTAAAGTAAGCTTTATCTTCTTGTGAGTCTAGGCCATCTTCTACGAGTGCACCACGACGAATTTCAATTTTATCGTAATCTAGAGATTCAACCGTTTGTTTACCTAATGATAATTGTAAATCTGATAATAAAATTACTGGGCATTGATATTCTTCAGCTAAATTAAATGCTTCAACTGTTAAGTAGAATGCATCACTTGCACTTGTTGGTGCTAATACAATTTTAGGAATATCCCCATGTGTACCATAAATCATCTGCATTAAGTCAGATTGTTCTTGTTTCGTTGGTAAACCTGTTGAAGGTCCGCCTCGTTGTGTATTTACAATAACAAGTGGTGTTTCAGTCATACCTGATAAACCAATAGATTCCATCATCAATGATAAACCTGGTCCTGCTGATGATGTAAACGAACGTACACCAGCATAATTGGAACCAATTGCCATTGTACATGCTGCAATTTCATCTTCAGTTTGAATAACAGCTCCACCTAGAGCTGGTAAATTATCTATCATGTATTCCATAATTTCAGATGCTGGTGTAATTGGATATGCTGCCATAAACCTAACACCTGCAGCAACTGCACCTAGTCCTATCGCATCGTTACCAATCATAAATAAGTGGCCTTCTGAGTCGATAGGTTCTAACGTATGTTTGCTTTGTAAGTCATTCATTTCAGCTTTCATTAAACGATAACCTTCATTTAAAGCTTGTATATTTAAATCAACAACGCTTTCACCTTTTTTGCCGAATAAGTCTTTAATTAATGATTCAAATACTTTCGTATCTAAATCCATAACTGCGCATGTTGAACCTACAGCAACCATGTTTTTCATTAAAGCCGTTCCTAATTCTTTAGCCACGCCTGTAAATGGAAGACTTACTAATTGCGCTTTACTGTCTTCTGGATTTTGTGGTTTAGCTTTTTCATCAGCGATTATAATACTTCCTTCAAGCATTTCACTATAATTCACTTCTATCGTTTCTTGATCAAAAGCAATTAATATATCTAAATCGTCACTTATAGCTCTAACTGGCTTTGACGATACTCTAATTTTATTGTTCGTATGGCCGCCTTTAATTCTACTTGAAAAATGACGGTATCCATATAAATAATATCCTTGACGGTTCATAGCAGTTGCAAAAATTTCACCTGTCGATTCAATTCCTTCACCTTGCTGTCCGCCAACTTTCCATGAAATTTGTGATTTCATCTTATGGCCTCCCCATGTAATATCTCAATTAATATCATAACAAAAAAACCCTTTTAATCCTATGAATTTAAAGGGTTTTCGCAAAAATCAGTCTAATGGACGATACTATTCAAATGGATGATCATCATTAATTAAAATTCTTTGAATTTTTTTAGCTTTACCTTCTCCATTAAGGTCGATAATAACACCTGAGAGTACTTTTCTACCTTCATCTGGTAAATTATGACGTTGTGGCAAACTTGTTATAAATCGTTCTATAACTTCATCCTTTTTAATACCTAGAATACCATCATAGTATCCTGTCATGCCTACGTCCGTGATATATGCTGTACCTCCATTTAACACACGCTCATCTGAAGTTTGAATATGTGTATGCGTGCCAACCATAGCACTCACTCTACCATTCAAATACCATCCCATTGCATTCTTTTCTGAAGTTGTTTCAGCGTGAAAGTCTACAAATATATATGGTGTTACTTTTGATGCTTGTTCGATTAATTCGTCTGCCTTTTTAAATGGGCAGTCTATTGCAGGCATGAAAGAACGCCCTTGTAAATTGATAATCGCAATATCTTTATCGTTAACTTTAATAATTCTCATGCCTACTCCAGGCGCTTCTTCAGGAAAATTAGCTGGTCGTACCATTCTATTAGCTTGACCGATAAAATCATAAATTTCTCTTTGACCATATGTATGGTTTCCCATTGTCAAAAAGTCAGCACCCATACGTAATATTTCTTTATATAATTTCTCAGTTAATCCTTTACCGTGAGCTGCATTTTCCGCATTCACAATAGTTAAAGTCGGTTTATAACTTGCTTTAATTTT
>CABFOD010000169.1_pt1 | contig 15027 bp, 12 predicted proteins | sample 3521941 | NCBI WGS metagenome assembly CABFOD01 (sample SAMEA5312449, study PRJEB27640) | indoor metagenome | biome: indoor environment; feature: uncontrolled; material: polymer tiles stone | place: Germany | collected 2014-07-07
CTTTACTAAATTTCATAAGTAGCCTCCTATTGATAAGTTTATTGTCTAGTATATATACCCGTTTTTTAATACCATTAATGAGAGATACTATTTTTAAAGGAGCAAACAAACATGAATATTTTAATTTTAGGTGCTACAGGAAGAGTTGGTCACGAAATATTAAATCGTGCATTGAATGACGGGCATGACGTGACGATATTAGTACGCGATAAAGAAAAAGTAACAACGAATCATAAACAGTTAAATATCATCCAAGGAAATGTCTTAAATAAAAGTGACATTGAGCAAGCTGTACGAGGCAATAAAGCAGTCATTAGCGCTTTAAGTACAGATGGTGATACAACGTTAACTGAAGCTATGCCAATTATCATTGAAGCAATGGAACGAGAAGGTATTCAACGCATTGTTACAATAGGTACTGCAGGTATATTGCAAAGTAGAACAGATCGTAACCTATTACGCTATCAATCAAACGAATCAAAAAGAAAAACAACACGCGCAGCAGAAGAACACCATAAAGTGTACGAATTAGTCAATAAATCTTCACTAAATTGGACAATCGTCTGTCCTACTTATTTACCAGACGGAGAACGTGTAGGCGAATACCGCGTCGAACAACATTACTTACCAGAAGACGCTGTGAAAATATCCGTACCAGACACAGCAGACTTCGCGTATAGTCAGTTATCATCAAATAAATATAACCAATCACGTGTAGGTATTGCGTATTAATTTTGTTACTTATACTTAAAAGTACATTCCATAACATTCTCGAGTTTGAGACATAAATCCCAACTTCAAATAAATCACCCAATCCGTGGGAATCATTTTCGGATTGGGTGATTTTATATTTCTGATTTTGTAAAGTGCTGACGCCCGGGGGAATAGTATGAGTGAGAGACTACAGGCTCGAGCCATACCCCAGGCAAGCATGCACTTTACAAAATCATTATAGTTTAGGACATTTATGTCCCAGATTGTTTTTTATAACTTTTTCATCCACTCATTTAGTCATATTATACTTACCAAAGTATAAAAATAATTTTTATATATAATCACTCTTAATTATTTATTATTAATATCTTTCATTGACAAAATACTCAAAAAACTTATAATTGAGAATGTTTCTCAATATAATATTAAACATCGTAAAGGAAGTTGATCTTTTTGGAAATTGTTTTTAACGAACACATACAAGATATACGTAACTATTTTCAAGATTTTTCTGAAGAAGATATTGAAACTTTATACAAGAAAGCCCACGAAGAGGTTATGGGTCGTATCAATCAACTTGCTGAATTTGAGCATATTGATCAAGATGCGATTTTTAAAGACGGACGTCTTATGAATGAAATTCAAGATTCTATTCGAAATTTAACGTTGAGCTACATTCAATTTGAACAAGATCATCATAAATATGCTGATCAATTTGATAATATTTTTGAATTTGTTGAAAAACATCATCTTTCTGATGTCTTTTTTGAACAAAGTGTTACTGAAGGGCATCCTTTCCACCCTATGACTAAGACTAAATTAGGTTTTGATATCAATCATGTACTGAAATTTTCACCTGAGTTTAGACAATCTGTGAAAATCATCCCTGTATTATGTGACACGAGTTTCGCAGATGAAATTCAGATGAATCAATCCATTGAGTTAGATCATTTTAAGCAAAAGGTATACGCATACTGTCATGCTCAGCAAATCCCTTTTGAAAATTATACGTTACTGTTTATTCATGAATGGCAACTTGAGCATTTTATGTTGGAACAATTTGAAGAATTTTTTACGCATCAATTTATGATACCGTTGTACGATTTAGCTGTAGAAAGCAATCCGTTATTATCTTTTAGAACTTTAGATGCAGAAGAGCTGAATTGCATTGTGAAGACGGCGGTAAATGTCCAAGCGACTAGTGCAGTTAGAAATGTCTCACCCGCTTCTATCCGAAACGGCATCGCACTTAGTGAGTTTGTTGAACGTATATACCGTACAAATGGTTATGATAATAGCTATATCCAAAAAGATTTAGCTGGCGGTTATGTAAACATTCATAAGGAACACGCGAATAAATGCAGTTATATGTTGAGGCAACGCATTCCTCACGATTCTGACAGTCATCATTTAGTGTGCGGAAGCCTTATCACGAAAAGTTTTATCACGAAAAAACATATATTGATTGAGTGTATTGAAACGATTATGAAATCTCAAAAGATGACATTCGAGTCTGCGACAAAATTGTTCTTAACGGAATATACACATAACTTGTTAGAAGCGACATATCGCTTAATTTTAGAAGAAGGCATTAGTTTAGAAGCACATATGCAAAACAGTACCGTTGAAATTAAAGATGGCATGCCAATATCTATTCACGTGAGAGATTTCGGTGGTGTGAGACTATTCGACAGAAATATAAATGTAGATGCATCAACGGGATTGATCACTGAATCATTTGAAGATTTATTATCCGTATTCTCTCATGCCGTACTGTATAACCATCTATTTCAAATCGTACAAGTATTGGAAACTTACGGCTATAAACAAGGTGAAGGTTATATAATTATTCGAAATACGATTGCTGAACATCATGAACATTGTGCACCTGACATCAATATTTTAGAACAACCTACTTTCAATATTAAATCATTATTAAAGATGAGAATTTTCTCTGAAGGTTACGACTATCAATATACGAAAATAAACAATCCGTTATACGTGGAGGATAAATAAATGAGTTGGATTAATGAGGTATATGCAAATACAGAAAAATATGAGCGTCGTTACATCGATCACTGCATTCAAGAGAGCATTAACATTACATTCAAAAAATTACTAACGTGTTTGTACGAAGAAATCACGCATCCTATTATGTACGTAGCAACTGTAAACAATCGCTCAACACTTTATGTTAATGACGATATATACATTACTTATGACTCACACAATCAGCATATCCAAATAACTGAAGGCTCGACTACTCGCCATATTAAAGATCCACTTGAATTGATTGATTGGCTTAATCATCATAGCGACGAAACTGTTAATTATCATAAATTACTCGTCGAAATAGAAAATCATCTGATCAACCAAGCGATGAGTTTTATTTATTGTTCTTCCGCACCTAAAAGTGATCATCCACTATTGCATAGTGAACAGTATGTCATTACAGGACATAACATTCATCCATGTGCTAAGACTAAATTAGGCCTATCATTTAAAGAAGTGATGCAATACTCACCAGAATATAACCAAGCTTTCAAGTTAAATTGGCTATTCGTTAAAAAAGGATTACTTTACAACAATTTAGACCTAGCAGAAATGGAAATAATTGCTGATTTCAGTGGATACACGGGGCAAGTTCCAGACGGGTATGACTTAATACCTGTTCACCCTTATCAATTTGAACATGTCATACATAAATTTTACTACGAAGAGATTCAATCTAAAGACATTATTCCTTTACAACATAAAGGTGGTCTCGTTAAAAGCACATCATCATTCAGAACAGTATGTCCATTAGATGCCGTTACACCCATTATTAAACTGCCTGTAAATTCACAAATGACATCAACGATTCGCTCAATTAGCAATAATAGTATTATCAATTCTAAAAATATCGGTGAATATTTTAAATTTATTTATAAAACGGACAATCGTCTAAATGATATTAGTCTACCTGTTTTAGAATATGGCGGCATGACTTACATTCACGAAGAAGAAGCGAAACAGCGCAATTTATCGTTTATTTTAAGAGAAAATAACACGCAATATTTATTAGCACAATCGCTGCTTTACGCTGCTACATGCTTATTTGAATTTAATGAAAATAACGAAAAAGTATACGTCAATATCATTGAATCTGCACGTGAAAACGTATCACCTATCGACTGGTTTGAGCAATATACATCGATATTGATTGAGACTGCCCTCACACTTATGACAAAATACGGTATAGGGTTAGAAGCACACCTTCAAAACATGTCATTTGAATTTATACACGGCGTCCCTACTCGACTTCATGTCAGAGACTTTGGTGGTCTACGTATCGACACTTCTCGCGTACCTGAATGGCTAACGTTAAGCAATGCTTTAACAAATGCGACGACTGAAGGTATGTATGAAAAAGTACAAAACACTTTGATCAGCAACCATTTAACAACACTCGTTCAGCACTTTAGCGAAGATTATCAGTACGAGAAAAGCATGTTATGGCAACGTATCAACCGCAAATTCAAAGCTGTATTTGAAACATTAAAAACTCAGAACCCTACAAATACTGAAGCAGATATAAAAGCATTTTACACAGAGACTATAAACGAGAAAGCATTGTTAACGATGCGCGTATCAAATGAAAGCCAAGATATTTATGTACAAAAAGCAAATCCGCTCTTAATTCATGATGAAATTAAAATTTAATTCTTATCATCGTTTTGTAAGTTCTCAGTTTATAGCTCGAACGATTGATTGGGTAGATATTATCGCATTAAATTGGATTACGCTACAACTAACTGGCAGTGCGATATTTATTGCTTATATTAACTTTGCGAGATTAATGCCACAGTTAGCCTTTGCATTTATAATTGGCAAACTCATCGATACGGTTAGTTCCACGAAGTTAATGTATATCATTCATTTATTCAATATGTTATTAACGCTGTGTGTCGCATGTGCATTTTGGCAAAAATGGAACATTTATATTATTCTGTTCATCATTATGCTGCGTTCGTTTTTCCAAGCAATTGATACGATACAAAGAAATGCGCTGATTCAAAGTTTCGTGACGCCTGACCAATTGCATAAAGCGATTAGTTTAAACGCATTAATTTTAAATATTGCGAGACTCGCGGGCCCGTTTCTCGGCGGTTTGTTGCTCGCACAATTCCATTCAAATATTGTACTGTCATTACCTATTCTCGGGAGTTTGATGGTGATATTATTCAATCAGACTTTACCTGAAGTGCATCATCAGAAAAAAGAAAAACACAAGATTTGGTCGTATTTAAGACATAAACCAATCATTGTATTGCTCATGTTATCGAGTGTATTTTCAATGTTGTTTGGCTTTTCATATACGATTATTTTGCCAAGTATTGTCGATTCACAATTTGGTAGTCATACAATGATTTATTCACTCTTTACAGCAATGATTGCAGCAGGCTCTATTATCATTTTACTTATTTTTATGCGGTCAACAAACATAAACAGCATGAAAAGTTTAAAACTATGGTCTGTGATTTTTATCATCACAATCATCTTACTCATGTTTATTAGCAATACATATTTATACGCTGCTGTATTATTGATAATGGGCTTTGCATCGCAAGCATTTAGAACGACAAATAGAATACTTGTACAACAGCATGTAGAAGCTAAATATAGAGGCTCTGTATTATCTATTGCAATGATGGATAAAGGTTTCATTCCACTTGGTGGGATATTGCTGAGCTTCTTATTCGAACAGTTCAATATACAAATCGTTTATATGACAATGATTTTCGGACTGCTCTTAACGCTTATTTGTGTCATGCTCATGATAAATAAGGAGAATCAATATGGAGAACATTAAACAGACACTCGAAGACGCAAACCATGATTATTATATTTATGACTTAACAAGATTAAGAGATAGAATCAGCTGGATAAGATCCGTTACTAAACATGACATTTACTATGCCGCAAAAGCGAACTCAAATCTCAAAATATTAGAAACGCTGTTGCCGTATGTATCTGGATTTGAAGTTGCTTCTACAGGTGAAATTGAAAAAGTAAGATCCATCTCTTCTGAAGTTCCAATTATTTATGGTGGCCCTGTAAAGACAAAGCATCATTTAGCATATGCAATAGAAGAACATGTGAAATCTATACAAGTAGAAAGCCTATTCGAATTAGACTATTTAAAAGATTTACTGCAAGATACTGATCAAACCATCGAAGTCATGATTCGTATTAATTTAAGCAATATTGAATCTAACGCAAAATTAAAAATGGCAGGCGTACCAACGCAATTCGGTATGCCCTATGACGATATAGACGAAGCGATTCAACTATGTAAAGAAACAGAGCGCATCACATTAACCGGTTTTCATTTTCATTCAATGAGCAATAACTTAGACGAAGATGCTCACGTAACATTTATAGAAAGTGCTGTTGAATTCACGCATCAAAATAAACAACATTTACCTGAAGATTATTCAATCAATGTAGGTGGCGGTATCGGTATAGATTATGATGAACAAAAGTTATTTGACTTTGATTATTTTGCAACACGCATTCAACACCTACCCCAGTTAACATTTGAGTTAGGGCGTTTTATTACTGGTCCAATTGGCTATTATGCTGCAAACGTCTTCGATATAAAGTCGATGCATAACAAAACTTTCGTCTTACTCAATGGCGGCACAAATCATTTCAGATTTCCTAAAGCATGGAACCATAACCAACCATTTGAAATCATAGCATCCGAAGATACAGTTGGCAGAATCAAAACAATCCATGACGATACAGTCGTATTCGCAGGTAAACTATGTACGCCAAATGATGTCTTCGGCAAACCTTATAACATTAGCCATATCAAGACAGGCGATTGGGTTGTATTCAAATACGCCGGTAGCTATGGGTACGACATAAGCCATTTACAATTTTTATCTCACGAACTACCTGAAATTAGATATATATAGAATTTTTTTATGAGGATATAGCTATTTCAGCACATTTTGTAGTTATGGCCCGGATTTATGGGGGGTCGGATTTATGGGGGGTCGGATTTATGGGCAGGTTGTCTTGTGTTTATGGGGGGTCCTTATGAGCAAGTTCCGGCAATCTTGCTTTTAACGGTAGCCTTATTAGCACTTTCTAGCAATCTTGCTTCTAACAGTAGCCTTATTAGCACTTTCTAGCAATCTTGCTTCTAACGGTAGTCTTATTAGCATGTTCAAGCAATCTTGCTTTTAACGCTAGCCTTATGAGCACTTTCTAGCAATCTTGCTTTTAACGGTAGCTTTATTAGCACTTTCTAGCAATCTTGCTTCTAACGGTAGCTTTATTAGCACTTTCTCGCAATCTTGCTTTTAACAGTAGCCTTATTAGCAAGTTCCAGCAAAAGTGCTTTTAACGACCGCCTTATTAGCACTTTCTCGCAATCTTGCTTACAACAGTACCCTTACGAGCACCTTCCACGAAAAGTGCTTTTACAAAAAACATATAAAATCAGAATTATTCTAAATTGACCGACTTTATAGCTTATTATTTAATAAATCTAAATTCATTATTGACAAAAAAAGGTAATATTCTATAATTGATAATGAAAATCATTGTCGAAATATTCAAAAACTCAACTTTAGAAAGAGGTTAAACAAATGAGAAAGCTTTTATCAGTATTAGTTGTTTTAGTTGTAATGCTTGCTGCTTGTGGTGGTAAGCAAGAAGAATCTTCAAATAAAGATACGCGTGAAGTGAAACATGCTATGGGCACGACTAAAGTTCCGAAAGATCCTAAACGTGTTGTAGTCTTAACTAACGAAGGTACTGAAGCGCTTGTTTCAATGGGCGTTAAGCCGGTTGGTGCTGCAAATTCATTTGCTGGTGACCCTTGGTATAAACACTTAGAAAAGAAATACAAAGGTATTGAACCAGTTGGTGGCGAAAGTGAAATCAACTTAGAAAAAATTGCTAAATTAAAACCAGATTTAATTATTGGTAATAAATTCAGACAAGAAGCTCAATACAAAAAGCTTTCTGAAATTGCTCCGACCGTATATTCAAATGAATTACGTGGAGATTGGAAAAATAACTTTAAATTATATGCAAAGGCTATAAATAAAGAAGATAAAGGTAAAGAAGTTTTAAGTAATTATGACAAACATGTCAAAAAAGCTAAAAAAGAAATTGGAGATAAAGCAAATTCAGAAGTATCAATGATTCGCTTCATGCCAGGAGACGTAAGAATTTATCATAAAGATACATTCTCTGGCGTCATCTTAGATGAATTAGGTATTAAACGTCCGAAAGGTCAAGATAAAGATGATTTTGCTGAAAAAGGCGTTACTAAAGAACGTATTAAAGCAATGGATGGAGACTACATCTTCTACTTTACTTTCCAAGAAGATAACAAAAAAGTATCACAATTAGAAAAAGAATGGATAAATGATCCAGCATTCAAAGATTTAAATGCATCTAAAAAAGGTCATGTTTATAAAGTAGATGACGCTGTTTGGAACACTTCTGGTGGTGTGTTATCTGCCAATATGATGGTTGATGATGTAAAGGCTAAGCTAAGTGAAAAATAAATACCTTTGGTGGTTTCTCCTATTCACAGGTTTGTTTATCTCTCTATTCATTTTAAGTATGATGTTAGGTTATAAACATTTCACATTTTTAGATATATGGCATCATTATATCAATGGAGAAACAATTAAAGATCAACGTGTACTCACACAATTAAGACTACCTCGCGCAATTTTGGGCGGGGTTGTCGGTGTTTTAATGGGTATTAGTGGTGTAATGATCCAAACCATTACCCGTAACCCATTTGCAAGTCCTAGCATCATGGGTGTTAACAGTGGTGCTAGCTTAATGGTTGTGATCGCTACTGTGGGGTTTGGCCTGAATGGAGTATTTCAATTAGCGTCTATGGCATTCATAGGTACAATCATTATCGCAACATTGATTATTTTAGCAACAACATTACCATTTAAGCCTTTTAATGCAATGGAACTCACATTATTCGGAGCAAGTATTAGCGCCTTTTGCATGGCCATTACACAAGGATTACTCATATATAATGAATCAGCGATTGAAGAATTGATATATTGGTTAAACGGTTCTGTTGCCAATAAACATATTGATATCTTAATGTATATTTGGCCATTTATTTTAGGTGGCTTAATCATCGCTTTATACATGGCTAAACCACTTAATTTATATATGTTAAGCGATGATGCCTTAAAAGGACTTGGCGCTAAAATATTAACCATCAAAATATTTACAATGATAGCTGTTGTACTGTTAAGTGGCTCAGCTGTTGCATTAGCAGGACCGATTGCTTTTATAGGACTTATTACACCACACGTTGCAAAAATGATATGCAAGTCACATGACCATTTCGTTGTTATACCTTTATCCGGAATTTTAGGTGGTTGTTTACTGTTATTAAGTGATATTTTAAGCCGATATTTACTTATGCCGAGAGAACTGCCTGTTGGTATCACGACAGCACTTATCGGCACGCCGATATTCATTTATTTAATTCTTAATCGTAAGGAGTTAACAGAATGAAAAAATTAATTATATTAATCGTATTGCTCATGTTAACCACCTTACTGACGCTCATGCTAGGAGACAGCTTTATTGCACCACAAAATGTATTAAGCGGCCTCTTTAAGTTAGACGATCCATATATAAACCTTGTCATAAATACATTAAGACTGCCAAGAGTCTTACTTTCAATCGTAACAGGCGCTGCACTCGGTATTGCAGGTTGCGTCTTACAATTCATTACGAAAAATCCTTTAGCATCTCCAGATGTAATTGGTATATCACAAGGTGCAAACGTAGGATCATTAGTATTCTTAATCATCTTAACAACAAGTACAGAAGCATTATTATTACCAATCACCTATCAACCCGTTTTTTCCATGCTAGGTGCTATCATCGTTACAGCCCTATTATACTTTTTAGCATTGAGAAAAAGTTACAAGCGAGACCGATTAATCTTGATAGGTATAAGCTTTAATATACTTTGCCAAGCAATCGTCATGTTCTTAATATTGACTTCAAATAAAAGAAGCGCTCAAGCACAAATTTGGATTACAGGTTCAGTGCATCAAGCAGAATATCATCAAGTCATAATTGTCGGAAGCATATTACTGATTGTTATGTTCATCCTTATGTACTATGCACGATCATTTGATGTACATTACTTAGGCAGAAACTTGTCCTTCGCATTAGGTAATCCTTACCAATACATATCCATCATCGCCCTATTATCCATGAGTATCTTGATTGGTATATCCATGAGTTACGTTGGCGGCATACAATTTGTTGGATTAATCGCACCACACATTGCGATGAAGCTCGGAGGACATCAATTTAGAAATCGCATGTTATATAGCGCGATCATTGGCGCAATTATTATATTATTAAGTGACTTAATAGGAAGAACACTCTTCTTACCAAAAGAAATCCCAGCCGGTATATTCACAGCACTCATCGGCTCACCATTCTTTATGTATTTGTTAATCAAAAGTAGAAAATGATGTAAAAAACGAAGCCCGTATAAAAAGGGCTTCGTTTTTTGTTCTATAAATTTAAACTTTTTCTATTTTATAAATAAACTTAAAATCATAACTACAGCAAATCCTACAAACCCGACTATTGTTTCCATTACTGTCCATGTTTTGAGGGTTTGTTTCTCAGTCATTCCAAAGAATCTATTTACTAACCAGAATCCTGAATCATTTACGTGAGAGACTGCTGTGGACCCCGCAGCAATTGCTATTGTTATGAGCCCTAATACAGGTTGTGATACTGACATATCAGCGATAATTGGTGAAACAAGCCCTGCTCCTGTTACCATTGCTACCGTTGCAGAACCTTGTGCTACACGAACGAATAATGCAATTAAAAATGCCACCATCACTATTGGTAAATTGGATTGTGCCATAAATTCTCCCATTACTTTACCAACACCACTATCAATTAATGTTTGTTTAAATACACCACCAGCTCCTGTAATCAATATAATAATGCCCGCTGGTTCTAATGCTTTTGTTGCTATTTCTTGCAATTCATCTTTAGTGTATCCTCTTCTAGTACCTAGTAACCAAAATGTTAAAAGCACTGTAATAATTAAAGCGATAAATGGGTGACCAACGAACGTAAGTACATCTTTTACCATACCGTCAGGCAAGACAACACCCGATACAGTGTTAATTAATATTAATATTAAAGGAATGAGTATAAGACTAACTACTAATGCAAAACTAGGTAAATCTTTTTCAGATTTAATATTTTTTACTTCTCCATGCAATTTAGCGATATCTGGCATTTCGATATGTACTTTCTTACTAATAAATGTTCCGAAAATTGGTCCTGCTAAAATCATTGCAGGTATACCAGCTATTACACCGAATAGTATAACCCATCCTAGATCTACACCAAGCATTTTAGCTACTGTAATCGGTCCAGGTGTCGGTGGAACAAATGCGTGTGTTACCGCTAAACCTGCCAATAAAGGGATACCATAAAATAGTATTGGTTTTTTTGATTTTTTAGCTAAACTATAAACTATCGGAATTAAAATGACTAAGGCAACATCTAAAAACACAGGTATAGATACTATAAAACCAGTTATACCAAGTGCCCATTGTGCCTTATTTTCACCAAATTTATTAACCATCGTTAAAGCCAGTCTTTCAGCACCACCAGAAACCTTTAATACTTCTCCAAACATAGCGCCAAGACCAACAACTACAGCTATAAATCCTAAAGTACCGCCCATTCCACTTTCTACTGTTTCAACAATCTTGTTTAAATTCATTCCTGAAGCTAATCCAATAAGAACACTTGAAATCAGTAGTGCAACAAAGGCTTGTAACTTTGATACCATGACTAAATAAAGCAATACACCAATCCCCATTACTGCAATCAATATTAACCACAAATCACCATTCATCTAACCCCTCCTCAGTTTTCTCTTGTTCAGATGTTGAGCATTTTTATATTTGTAAGCAAATCAACATTTTAAATAAAACGCTTACAATTATCTTACAATTTTATATTGTAATATTACTTTTTTCAATACGTTTGTTGAATTTTACGAACATATTCATCATTCACATTTATTTCGCATACGTAAAAAAACTTTCCGTGTGATTCGTTATAAAATCGGTGTGTTACAAGTATATTTAATTCTTTCAAACGTTTTTCTAACTTTCCTAAACAATAAAAATCTTTTATGTTAACTTACTTTAATTATAATCATCAAAATGTTAATTTGTGTTATATTATAGTTAATTCATTTATTAGGAGGTTTATATGAAAGATCAATTAACACAAAATAGTCGATTCAAATATATATATAACCTATTAAAGTTAGACGGCGAAGTTAAGAGCAAAAAATTATCCGAAGAGCTATCTGTTTCGCTTATGACGATCCACAGAGACTTAAAAGAAATGGAAGAAAAGGGTTATTTGGAACTCGTTCATGGTGGTGCTATCCAGAAAAGTGATAATAACATTGAGTATCCAATGTTTATTAAAACATCAGAGTTTGTTGAAGATAAAAAAAAGATGGGTTATTATGCGCGTTCTTTAATAAAGGATGGACAAAGTATTTTTTTAGAAACGGGATCGACACCTTACTTTGTTGCTAGAGAGTTAATTCATTTGAAAAAAAGTGTCTTTTATACAAATTCTATGTTGATTTTAAATACATTATCACGTATTGAAGATTTAGAATTGCATACTATTGCGGGTAAATATCGTGAATTATCAAACGGTTTTACTGGCTTTGAGGCAATACGCAATATTCAAAATTATAATTTCGATATATGCTTTATTGGTACAGAGTCTATCTCAAGTGATGGCATTGTTTCTTTACCTAATCAAGAAGATGCACATACTAAAATGGCTGTTATGAATCAATCGAAGAAAAAAGTCCTCGTTACTGATAGTACGAAGTTTAATAAAACATCACTATATACAATCGGTCATATTAAAGATTTCGATTATGTTATTACAAATTTAGATGTACATTCTAAAGTTTATACACAAATAAAAGAAATGAATGAAAATTTAATCAGTATAAAGGAGTATTAATATGAACATACAACTCAAAAAAACGAACCCACCCGTAATGTCTGATTATAATGATCAAATTATTCTATCTGACAAAATATACGCTGATAGAAAAAATAATTTAATATCAAGTATGGAAAATAAAGGTGTAGATGTCGCTGTTATATATGCTGATAGAGAACATGCTGCTAACTTTGAATATTTTACTGGCTTTGTACCGAGATTTGAAGAAGCTTTATTGGTCGTTCATAGAGATGGTAAATCTTATTTAGTACTTGGTAACGAAAATATGAAAATGGCTAAGTTCTCAAGGTTATCTTGTGAAGCCATTCATGCGCCGATACTTTCCTTACCTAGTCAGCCTATGTATGATCAAGAGAACTTAGATGAAATATTAACAAAAAGTGGTATCACTTCAGAAAAAGTAGTTGGGATAATTGGATGGAAACTATTTACAACTCAACAAAATAACTCAACATTATTTGATTTGCCGTATTTTATAATTGAATCTATTCAATCTATATCTAAGTCTCTCTTAAACATTACAGACATACTGATTTCTCCATTATATGGCATACGAACAATGCACTCCGCTGAGGAAATAGCTTATTTAGAGTATGGCTCTACATTAGCTGGAGTTTGTATGTTCAATACATTAAATAATGTTAACTTAAAAAAGACTGAAATCGAATTAGCAAATAGCCTATCTTATGGTGGTCAACCTCATACAGTCACTACCATTACTGCAAATGGCGATAGATTTAGTAATGCCATTGTTTATCCGAGAGATAAAAAAATAAGTTTAGGTCATAAAATTTCCTTAACAGTTGGGTATAAAGGTGGCTTATCAAGTAGAGCTGGATATGTTGCAAATATTAGCGAAGATCTAAATGAATCTGAGAAACAATATTTAGAAAAAGTTGCCATACCTTATTATACAGCTATAACAACATGGCTAGAAAATTTTAAAATTGGTACTAAAGGTGACGACTTTTACAATTTAATTAATGATATTTTTCCAAAAGAACAATATGGTTGGGAATTAAATCCAGGTCACTTTACTGCAACAGAAGAATGGCTATCATCTCCATTCTATCCAAATTCACAATGTACGATAAAAAGCGGACAAGTATACCAAATAGACATCATCCCAAGTGTTAAGGGATATGGTGGTGTAAGCTGTGAAGATGGTGTAGCAATCGCAGATCATGATTTAAGAAATAAAATTAAAGAAACTTATCCTGATTTATGGCAAAGGTTTGAGAGAAGACGAAATTATATCATTGAAGAATTAGGTATTCATTTACCTGAAGAAGTATTGCCAATGAACGATATCGTCGCTTACTATAGACCATTCTTATTGAATCAAGAAACAACTTTAGTTAGTGAATAACTGAACACCCATACAACAAAATTTATACACAAGTCATAATATATCGAAAAAGAGAAAAGCTTATAGCATAAGTTTTTCTCTTTTTTATGTCCAATTTCAACATAAAAAAGACCAGCTACTATTAAGCAGCTGGTGAAAAATATATAACATTTTAATTCTCTGATCCTCTTGGAATTTGATCTACATTTTCAATTGTCTTTATTTCACCATTTTCAGTTGTGATGAGTATTGAAAAGTCATTGTTCGGATTATCATCATATACTAATCCATCGTTATCATCTATAGTTGGTGTGCCATGCAATGATTTAAATTCTTCTACTGATATATTGCTTGGTGCGACATAAATATTTTTCACTTTATCATCACTGTCGTATGCAACAGCTAAATCACCATATCTTTTAGCATTAGACTGACCTACTGCCACATCGCCGTCTGATTTCCCGAATTCACTTTCAATACTTTCACGTGACATGCCTAACGCTACACCATTAAATTCATTTCTTACATCTGAATTCATGAAATCTAGGCTAAATTGAGTAGTTTGAACATCAATTTTTGGCGGATTACCTTTTGAATTATTAGATTCCGAAGTGTTAGAACTTCTATTTGAATCCTTATGAGATTTTTCCTGAGATGCGTTTTGACTACTAGAAAATTCAATACGATTGTCTCCAGATATTACATTGTAAGCTATGAATCCAAAAACACCCACTGTCATTAGGAGCGCTACTAATACCATCCCTAAGATTATCTTCTTCAAGTTCTTTCCCCCGTACTGTATATTTATAACAAAAGTTAATAGATTTATTGTAATTCATATCAAAATGACTTTCTATAGT
>CABFOD010000120.1_pt1 | contig 15018 bp, 19 predicted proteins | sample 3521941 | NCBI WGS metagenome assembly CABFOD01 (sample SAMEA5312449, study PRJEB27640) | indoor metagenome | biome: indoor environment; feature: uncontrolled; material: polymer tiles stone | place: Germany | collected 2014-07-07
CAGCCATTTGAACAGCGTGTGCAGTCCCTAATTGTTCTGTCTGCATGCTGAATTGAGATTGATCTGCTAAAGCACGCTTTACATCTTCAGCGCCATATCCAACGATTGTAACGATATCTGTTACACCTGCTGCTTTAATATTATCTATTACATGCTGTACCATTGGTTTACCACAGACAGGATGTAATACTTTATGTAGTTTTGACTTCATTCGTGTCCCTTTTCCTGCAGCTAAAATAACAGCTTGTTTTGTCATATATATTATCCCCCAGTAAAACATTTTTTTATAAGCTATGAGATGTGTAATCTGCTCAGTTATTTTTATTTTAACATACATTATGTATATTTCGATAAACAAAAAAGCGTGTCTGATAATTTGTTATCAGACACGCTTAAACACTATTTCATTTCAATTATTTTAAATCTTCTTCAACTGTCGTTTGTGAATCAGATTCTATTAAATTAGGTACTGTTTCACTTGTAGCATCTTCAGCAGTATCCACATCGTTATTATTATTCTTTCCTAACTCACTTGGATCAATCGCTTCAGTTTCGTCATATACTTTCATGACTGCAGCCTGAATTTCTTGACGCATCTCGCTATTGATTGGGTGGGCGATGTCACGGAATTCGCCATCTGCAGTACGTTTACTCGGCATTGCCACGAATAATCCGTTGTTCCCTTCAATAACGCGTAAATCATGAATGACAAATGCCTCATCCAGCGTGATTGATACCAATGCTTTCATTCTACTGTCTGTAGCTAATTTTCTCATTCTAACATCTGTGACTTTCATCTTAGATAGCCTCCTAATAAAATGTAAGTTAAAAATCTACTTAACTTTTAGAGCTACCGCTTCGATTTCAACTTTCACATCTTTAGGAAGACGACTCACTTCAACACAACTTCTTGCAGGAAGGTGCTCATTGAAATATTCGCCATACACTTCGTTGATGATTGGGAAGTCATTCATATCACTAATAAAAATCATTGTTTTTACTACTGAATTTAAATTCGATCCACTTTCTTCTAATACAGCTGATAAGTTTTCTAATACTTGCTTCGTTTGCTCTGCAACGTCATCACCTATTACTTCACCATCTATAGTCAGTGGAATTTGACCACTTGTATAAACCATATTGTTAACTACAACAGCGTGGCTGTATGGTCCAATTGCTGCTGGCGCATTTTTTGAAAAAATAGATTTCATGATGATATCTCCTTTTTATTTAGAAAATTTTTCTAAGCAATTACCTTTCTCAACTGTAAAAGATTGATTATATTCATCTACGTCGGATAATTTCACTAAAGAGGTATAGTCTTGAATCAAGCGATTTTTAACTTCTTTTGATTCTACTAAGACTGTTACCCCTTTAACAGTGGCTTTAAACTCATTCATTAAATTCATAACACCTGTAATTGATCCGCCTGCACGCATAAAATCATCTACGATTAAAACTTTTGAGCCTTCAGGTAATGTCCTTTTTGATAATACCATTGTTTCAATTTTTCGTGAAGAACCTGAAACATAATTTATCGAAACCGTTGATCCTTCTGTGACCTTATTGTCTTTACGAATTACAACAACTGGCAGATTAAGTATACTTGCAACTGCGTTTGCTAATGAAATACCTTTCGTTGCAATCGTTACGACAGCATCTAACTCTTCATCCATATACATCGTTGCAATGAGCTTTCCAACTTGATTTAATAGACTTGGTGTCCCTACAACATCAGACATGAAAAGATAGCCACCTGGCAGCAATCGTTCTTTCTCCTGCAGCATTTCACACAACTGAGAAATCAATTGATCTGCCTCTTTATAAAACATCTTATGTTTGAACGTTACACCACCACTTGCTCCTGCAGTAGTCGTGATTGTTCCGATTTCTTCTTTGATAAATGTATCTTTAATGATTTGTACATCTTCGCTAATCGAAGATTTTGCCTGCCCGAATTTATCTACGAAATACGTCAATGGCACAAGCTCATTAGGATGACTCAACAAGTAACTTGTCATATAAACGATTCTTTCACTTCTTTTAAACTTCATTAAAATCCCTCTTTGCGCATATTATACGTTAAATATACCATAAATGTTCGGGAATTTATATTCATCCTAACATGCGCACCATATATACTTCTTTGCAGCAACCTTTAAGTGCATTGACAACACTCTTTGCCTGACGTTCTTTCGCTGCTAATCCGTAAACTGTCGGACCACTACCACTCATCATCGCTATATCTGCGCCAGCTTTCATCATCGTGTCTTTTAATGTCTGTATAATCGGATGCATCTCTATCGTAACCGCTTCTAAACGATTTCCCAAATGGCGTATCATCTCGTTATAATCGCCATTCTCAATTGCTTCAGCACAAGCCTTACTATCAATTTTTGCGTGAGGTTTCGATAAGTCAAGTGCAGTATACACTTCTTGTGTAGAAACGCTAATATCAGGTTTCGCTAAGATGACCCAGCAAGCAGGTGGTTTCGATAAATGTTTCAACTGCTCACCACGACCTGTGCAAAGACTCGTCTTACCATGCACACAGAATGAAATATCTGAACCGATTTCAGCTGCATGTTCTGCCAATGTATCAAGCGATAAACCTAACTCAAACAATCTATTCATACCGCGAAATGTCGCTGCTGCATCACTAGATCCACCCGCAAGCCCTGCTGCTATTGGAATCGTCTTATCCAACGTAATGGTAACACCAGAGTCTAGATTATAACGCTCCATCATAATCTTCGCTGCTTTATATGCTAAATTACGATTATCATTGGGCACGTACAGGTGCTCCACTTTTAATACGATTTGCTTGTCTTTACGCTTTTCTAAAGTTAATCGATCATATAAATCCACCGTTGTCATAATCATCTCTACTTCATGATATCCATCTTCTCGTTTATATAAAGTGTCTAATGTCAAATTGATTTTTGCTGATGCATTTTCATAAATCATAATAATTCCTCACTCATAGTATTTAATATTATATTATTTTATCACAACTCACGTTATACCTTTTCATGAAATGCAAAATAAAAAAATTAAAACCTATTCCATATGGAATAGGTTTTAATTTTTATTGAACAAGAAATTCTTCCTGCTGATCATTTACAAATGTTACTTGCACGTTTTCTGTCAATACGTCGGTATATGTATATGACACACGTTCAAAATTATGTTTATCTTGGTCTAATTCAACCACGAAAACTGATGGATAAGTTTCTTTAAGCACACCACGGCGCTCAATTAACTTTTTACGTCCTCCATTAGCTCTTAGTACAATCTGATTTCCTAACTGACAATCAAGAATTTTTTTGATGTCTACTAATGTTTTTGGCATAGAAACCCACCTCACTATGCCTTAAATTATAACACTTTGCATATAAATAGTCAATAAAATTTTTAATTTTATCAATTTAAATTACACTTGTCAATATTTTATATCACTATTTGTGGGTAATTTTTCATATTATTTGCAAGTCGTGCAAATTCTTCGAGCGATAAACTTTCTCCTCTGCGACTAGGAGCGATGTTGCTTTCCTCTAACCATGCGATAATGTCGTCTTTATATTCCTTGCTATTTGGGAATAGACTCATATAGTTGTTTAATATCGTCTTTCTGCGTTGTACAAAAGCTCCGCGCGTTAACTTAAAATATATCTTTTCATCATCAATTTTTACACGTGGTTCAGGTAAAGTCGTTAGTTTCACCACTAAAGAATCCACGTTTGGTGGTGGCATAAATACACCTTTAGGTACAATCATCACACGTTTTACATCTGTATAATACTGAATAGCAATCGATAAAGAGCCGTAAGCTTTCGTTGATGGCACAGCAGTTAAACGCTCACCCACTTCTTTTTGCATCATTACAACATAACTATTAATCGGTAGATGCTGCTCTAGAAGTCCCATTAGAATAGGTGTCGTAATATAATAGGGTAAGTTAGCTACAACAAAAATCTCATCACAGTCTGATAAATGATTATCAATCGCTTCCTTAACGTTCGCTTTTAGTATGTCTTCATTTATTACCGTTACATTTTCATAAGGACTTAACGTATCTCCTAAAATCGGAATCAGACGTTGATCGATTTCAAACGCAAGTACATGCTTCGCTTTACGTGCTAATTGTTCCGTTAAAGAACCCATACCCGGACCAATCTCAATAACACCACAAGTCTCATCTATACCTGCGGCATCAATAATATTACGAATCACGTTAGGATCTACTAAAAAGTTCTGTCCTAAACTCTTCTTAAATTTAAATCCATATTTACTTAACAGTTCTTTCGTACGCGTAGGTGTTGCAATATCATTTATTTCCATTAGGACTCTCCTTATATTCTAAATTCAAAGCATCTAACACATCCGCTTCAGTAATGCCAAATGCATTTAATCTATGAAATAATTGCTTACCATTACAATAACCGATTCTTAAATGTCTGCACAAATCTTTACGCTTCGTCGCTGCATGTGGTCCCATAATCAATCCTAAATCCACGAGTAACGCTTTTGACACCGTTTCTGAATCATGTTCAAAGGGTGATGACACGCTTAATAATGCATCACGAATTGCTTCAACCGGTGCATGCTCAATACCAACTTTACCACGCTTATTACGTGCAATAGCTGCATCTATAAATGCATGTTTAACAGTAGGTACTCGCTGTTCAATTGTTTTTCTAATCTTATTTCCTGGGTAATCAGGATCCGTTAACACAATGACACCACGCACTTCAGCAGCATGTTGTATCGCTTCAATTGTCTCATCATTGATGGCAGAACCATTCGTTTCAATCGTATCGCACTCAACTGCCATCTTCACTCGCGTCGTATCATCCTTACCTTCTACGACAATAATTTCATTTATTTTCATATCAATCTTTCCTTTTTACTTATCTATATACAATATTACAATTATACTTGTTATTTTAAAAATGGATAGAATTATTTATAGTAAAAAATAAGCAGAGACAAATGTCCCTACTTATTTTCCTAATCCACCAAACAGCTGTTCTGCATTTTTCGTGGTTTGTTCCGCAACTTCTTCATAAGCAATTCCTCTAAGCGCTGCGATTTCTTCGGCTACAAGTTTCACATGCATCGGTTCATTACGTTTACCACGATACGGATTTGGTGTTAAATATGGCGCGTCTGTTTCAACAATAAGTTTATCAAGTGGTACATGTTTTGCTACTGCTTTCGGTTGCTTCGCATTTTTAAATGTTACAGGCCCTCCTAAAGAGATGATAAAGTTTAATTTCAATACTTCATCACATGTTTCAGGGCTACCACTAAAGCTGTGCATTACGCCTCCAACTTCTTGTGCATTTTCTGACTTTAAGATTTCAATAACATCTGCTGTCGCTTCACGATTGTGAATAACGATCGGTAAATTCACTTCTTTTGCCAGCTGAATTTGACGTTTAAAAACCTCTTTTTGAATATCTTTAGGTGATTTATCCCAATGATAATCTAATCCCATCTCACCAATCGCTACGATTTTAGGATGCTTAGACAGTTCTTTAATCCAATCGTAATATTCCTCCGTGAAATCAATTGCATCGACTGGATGCCAACCGATTACACCATATACAAATTCGTATTGATCAATGAGCTTCATCGTGCGTTCAATTGTTACTTCATCAAATCCAACGACGATCATGCGATCTATCCCGTTTTCTCGCGCTCTATCAATAACTTCCTGTAAATCTTCTTCGTACTGATCTGCGTTTAAATGAACGTGTGTATCAATTAACACCATATCACTCCTCGTTGATATTATTTTACGATTGAGCCGTTCTCAATTGCATTTGGTACGCTGACTAATGTTAATGCACCATCTTTTTCCGCCGAAAGAATCATACCTTCGGATTTTTCTCCACGTAATTCAACTGGTTTTAAGTTTGTCACTACAATAACTTTCTTACCAATAATGTCTTCTGGTTTATAGAATTCAGCGATACCAGAAACGATTTGGCGTTGTTCGTTACCTAAATCTACCTGGATTTTTAATAATTTTTTCGCTTTTTTAACGTAATCCGCATCAATAATCGTCGCTGTCTTCAATTCTACTTCATTAAATGTATCAATTGTAATTTCCGGCTTAGCAGGTACTTCTTCTATTTCCTCTTTTGCTGGTGCTGGCGGTTGCATCGTACTCTTAATAAATTCTACTTCAGCTGCTGTATCTAAACGTGGGAAGATTGGTGTTGCTTTCTCAACCACTTTTAAGTCTTTAATCTTACCGTATTCTTCAAGACTCGCAAATTCAAATAATGTTGGATCCTGAATATTTAATTGATTAAAGATTTTTGTCGGTGCTTCTGTTAAGAATGGGCGTAATAATACACTCGCAAAACGAATATTCTCAACTAAGTGATACATTACGCTTTCTAATAATGCTTTTTGTGTTTCATCTTTGATTAAAATCCACGGTGTTGTTTCATCGATATATTTATTTGTTCTTGAAATCAGCTTCCATACTTCTTGTAACGCTACTGAATATTGTAAGTTCTCCATAGCAGCATCGTATTTCGCTTTCGTTTCAAGTGCTAATGCTTCAATTTCAGCATCTACTTCATGCATTTGACCTTTGTAGCCAGAAAGATTGCCATCAAAATATTTATTGATCATCGCAATCGTACGGTTAACTAAGTTACCTAAGTCATTTGCAAGGTCAAAGTTTGTACGATCAACGAAAGCTTCAGGCGTAAACACTCCATCTGAACCAAATGGTAACTCACGCATTAAGTAGTAACGCACTGCGTCTAAACCGTAACGATCAATTAGGATATGCGGGTCTACCACATTCCCTTTTGACTTGCTCATCTTACCGTCTTTCATTAATATCCATCCGTGAGCAAATACTTTCTTCGGTAATGGTAAATCTAAAGCCATGAGTAAAACTGGCCAGATAATTGTATGGAAACGAACAATTTCTTTCGCCATAATATGGACATCAGCTGGCCAGTATTTCTTAAATTCTGTATCATCTTCTGAAAGGTAACCTAAAGCAGAGATGTAGTTTGTTAATGCATCAATCCAAACATATACAACATGTTTCGGATTAGACGGAACTTTTATCCCCCAGTCAAAAGATGTACGAGAAACAGCTAAATCTTCTAACCCTGGTTTAATAAAGTTATTTAACATTTCATTTTTTCGAGAAACAGGTTGAATGAAATCAGGATGTTCTTCATAATATCGTACTAAACGATCAGCATATTTACTCAATCTAAAGAAATAACTTTCTTCTTTCACAAGTTGAACCGGGTGTCCTGAATCCGGACTTTTCCCTCCAACGATTTTATCGCCTTCCATAATAGGATCAACAAGTTGCGTTTCAGTGTAGAATGTTTCGTCTGGCACTGAATACCATCCTTCATATTCACCTAAATAAATATCATCTTGTGCTAATAATTTTTCGAATACTTTTTCGACAACAAGTTTATGACGCGTTTCAGTCGTTCTAATAAAATCATCGTTTGAAATATCAAGCTTTTTCCATAATGCCTGAATGTCTTTAATGATTTCATCTAAATATTCTATTTCAGATTTACCGGCAGCAAGTGCTTTCTCCTGAATCTTTTGGCCATGTTCATCTGTACCTGTTAAATACTTAACATCGTAACCTTGCATTCTTTTGTAACGCGCGATAGCGTCACCTGCTACTGTTGAATATGCATGTCCAATATGTAATTTACCGCTTGGATAGTATATAGGCGTTGTTATATAAAAAGTATCGTTCGTCATGTTCGTCCTCCTAGTGCTATTTATCCTTTAAATATACAGAAGTTTTCGTTATTTTTCAATATGACTAATCTTTACAATTCGACAAGTAAAATTATTAATGTATTGTAAAATCAAGTAAACTTTTCAAAATCTGAATATTACATAACATTACTAAAGCATTACAAATAAAGATTTTGATGATATATCGTTGACAATGTAAAAATACGGTAGTACACTCTTATTAAGACAAATGTCGAAAACCCTTATTAACTTTGTCGAATTTACTAAAATTACTACAAAAACAATTTTTGGAGGAAATATATTATGAAATCTACTGGTATCGTAAGAAAAGTTGACGAATTAGGACGTGTAGTTATTCCAATCGAATTACGTCGTATTTTAGACATCGCTGAAAAAGACGCTTTAGAAATCTATACTGATGCAGATAAAATTATCTTAAAAAAATATAAACCAAGCATGACTTGTGCTGTAACTGGTGATGTTTCAGAAGATAACTATTTATTAGCAGGTGGTAAATTAGTATTATCTAAAGAAGGCGTTGAACAAATCTTAAAAGAGATTGAATCAAAAGAAAAATAAGATATAAAAATAAAAAGGTTCTAATCCAAATGGATTCGAACCTTTTATTTTGTATCTACATGATACATTTGATAAACTTCATTTTTCTTCATATCTCTATCCAAAGCAACTTGTTTAATCGCCTCTTTATTTCGTAATCCTTCTTTAACATAGTGATTGACGTGATCTTCCACTGTCATTTCTGACCACCAGTTCACATTATTTTCTCCTGTGCTGCCTTCAATTACAATAACAAATTCACCCTTAAGATTTATATCTTTATCCAGACGTTCTAATAGATGCATCACGAAATCAGTTTCAACTTGCTCAAACTTCTTAGTCAGTTCACGTGCAATAGATATTTTACGCGTACTGTCTATTTTTGCAATCACTTCTAATGTATGTTTCACGCGAAACGGAGATTCATATATAATCACTGTATGTGGTAAAGCCATAAGCGATACGAGTCGCTCTTTCTTTTCACTATCTTTGCGTGGTAAAAAACCCTCAAATAAAAATGAATAAGAGCTAATACCACTTGTCATTAAAGCTGTAAGTGCGGCATTAGCACCTGGCACTGTTTCAACTTTAATACCTTTCTCACGCGCTACAACGACGAGTTCGTATCCAGGATCACTTATAAGGGGAAGTCCTGCATCAGAAACTAATGCGATATGATTTCCTTCTAACAATAAATCGATAATATAATCTGTCACCTGATCTTTATTATGTTCATGGTAGCTTTTTAATGGTGTATCAATCTCATAATGCATAACGAGTTTTTTAGTCACTCTTGTGTCTTCACATAAAATGATATCCGCTTCTTTTAACATTCTTACCGCTCTAAATGTAATATCTTCTAAATTGCCGATTGGTGTACCTACTAAATATAAGATACCGCTCATAAGGTACCTCCCTGTATTAATTTAATCTTTTGTGAACGTGTTAATTGCTTAATTGCATACTCTCTTTGCATTGCTGCACTTTTCGTTTCAAAACTTTCTTCGTATACGCGTTTCACCGGTAATCTTACTCTTGTATACTTTGCACCTTTGCCTTCGTTATGGGTATGGAGTCTTTTCTCCAAATCATTTGTATAGCCTGTATACAGTGTACCATCACTACATTCTAATATATAAATATAATGATTATCCATAATATACCTCATTCATCGATTTAGAATAAGTACCATCCGTATTATAGATATAAAATGATGGCATAACTTTCACGTCTGGTTTACCACCTTTTATACCAACGACAACAACTGTAATCGCAGTAGGTTTATCAGGAGATGAATAGATAGGATAAATAACTTTAGGTTCAATACCAACTGTTCTCATATCAGAAAGCACATCAATCAACCGATCAGCACGTTGAACAACAACCATTTTTCCTCCTTGCTTCAGTAAATGATTTGCAGACTGGACGCAATCTAAAAATGTACAAAGCACTTCAGTTCTGGCGATGCGATGAGCTTCCTTCAAATGCTGATACTCCTGATTCGCTCTAAAGTAGGGAGGATTACATGTTACAACATCAAATTGACTGGGTGTAAAATTTTGTTTCACGCACTTTATGTCCATCTGGTACATACAAATCTGTTCTTCCAGTTTGTTATATTGAACAGATCGTTTTGCCATATCTACAAGTTGCGGCTGAATTTCGATTGCTTCTATTGGCATATTTGTACGATGAGATAATAATAAAGGAATAATGCCATTCCCTGAACAAATATCTATCACTTTGTCTTTTTTCTTTAACGGCGTAAGATGTGCAAGTAGCAGTGCATCAGTTGAAAAAGAAAATACATCATCATTTTGAATGATGGATAAATTTTCTTTAATTAATTGATCAAATCTTTCATTTTCTAACAACATCATAATTCCTCCAATAAAAAAAGGCTTACGCCTCTTTTTATTCTTTATCAGATAGTAAGCTTAAGCAAAAAATACAGTCACCGCCACCACGGTGTTTGCCAAATAAATCAGTCGGACAAATATGAAAACCTTCAGCATAAAGCATCGCTAAATTATCTTTACTTTGAAGTACTTTATTATTCTTTTTAGGTTCCTCTTCTTCTTTAGGTACCTGAATAAAGCGTTGCAGATTATCATTTTCTAACTTTAATGCAACATTTTCTTCGACTAAAGCCACTGTCAGTTCTTTTAATGTTTCATAACTATCATTTATATTATTGATTTGTTTCTCCAGCTTAGTTAAAGCATTGAATAATTCATCGCGGTTCATTATAAACCTCCTAAACTTGTACCTCGTCGATATGATAAAGGATTGGTGTTTCCATACTCTTTAATTTTACTTGCATCGTCACATCTAATATATTTAAACCAATAACACGACCAGGTCCTTCAGGTGTTTGAATTTCTTCCCCAATATCAGGTAGTCTTCTTCTTGTTTCTTCGTAATAATCATTTTCGTATTTCAAACAACACATTAAACGACCACATGCACCTGAAATTTTAGTAGGATTTAATGATAAATTCTGATCTTTTGCCATTTTTATCGACACGGGTTCAAAATCACCTAAATAAGTTGCACAGCATAAACTACGACCGCAAGGACCAATGCCACCTAGAATCTTCGCTTCATCTCTTACACCAATTTGACGTAATTCAATGCGTGTTTTTAGGTCATACGCTAAACTTTTAACTAACTCACGAAAATCCACACGCTCATTAGCAGTAAAGTTAAAAATAATCTTTGCTTTATCTAAAGTATAAGTTGCATTTACTAAGCGCATATCGAGTTCATGATTTTTCACGTGTTGTTTACACAGCTCTAATGCACGATCAGCATCTAACATATTTTGTTCATACTTTAAGATATCATTTTCTGTTGCTTTACGACTGATCATTGGTACCGGTATAACTACGTCTTCAAGCGGCACTTCTTTATTTGGAATAATAACACGGGCAAGTTCCACACCACGCTTTTTATTATCAATTACTACTAATTCATTGACTGAGAATTGTTCATCACCAGGTTGATAATATTCTGTCTTACCTGATTTCTGAAATTTCACGCCTATTATTTCTATCATTATTTCACCTCATTGAGCATTTGAATCGCTAAAGCTTCATACACTAATGTTATATTAACATATTGTAGCAAATACTGTTTTGCAGTAAGTGTATGATCTATCATTGCTAGACATTTATCAATAGTTAGAAGATTTGCCTGCTGTTGAATATGTTCTTTCATTTCAGGATAACTTACTACATTATCTCCGATGAGTACATACATCAAATCTTGTAGATACAGTTGAATCATATCTATTCCAATTAATTGTTTCTCTCGCGAATCGAGTGTATCCAAAATGTTGACAATTTGAATTAATCCCATTGTATCACTGTTTAGTAAAGTTTGGCACCACTTAATTATTACACCCTTCAAATCATTAAATTGATGTGTCTCATACCATTCTACAGCTTCTTCTTTACTTAGGTTAAGGGCATTCATCGTAGCCAGAACAGATTTTGGAATATCCAGATCACTATGCTTTGTTAAATCATCTTCACTAGCTTGTATAAAGATATGCTGACATCTTGAATGGATGGTCGGTAAGATGGATTTTGGTGCAGTTGTTACTAATATTGCTACAGTATTTGCAGGTGGTTCCTCTAAAAATTTTAATATACTATTTTCACCTTGCACCGTTACTTTATCAAAATCCATAATAATATAGACTTTATGTGTTCCTTCAATCGGTTTTTGATTCATACGATGTAACAAATCTTCTATTAACTCTTTTTTTATCGTGGCTTCACTTGTTTCTACAAGGATGAAATCTGCGTGATTTAAATTCTGAACGCGACTTTGACATGTATCATTATTACTACAAAGTATTTGTGCCGCGAAACGCATTGCTTCATCTTTTAACTGGCCTCTATTCTGCCCATCAAACAAATAAGCATGACTTAATTTATTATTATCGATAAGATGCTGCAGTTGCTTAAGCATTCAATCTACTCCTTTATATAATCAAAAAGCTGCACAAGGCAGCTAATGTTAGAACTGATGAAATTGTTCAATTGGCATTACGAAGACTGTTGCGCCACCAACTTCGACTTCTACAGGATATGGGATATAAGCATCCGCATTTCCACCCATTGGTGTTACTGGTGTAACAACTTGTTCTCGATTACCACAAGTACTATTGATTAAAGTTAATAGTTCATTTACGCGATTGTCTTCTACACCACAAAGAAACGTCGTATTACCAGCTCTTAAAAAACCGCCAGTAGAAGCGAGTTTTGTTGTTCTAAAATTATTTTTAGTAAGTACATCAGATAGACTTTGACTATCCTGGTCCTGTACAATTGCAATTATCATTTTCATTTAAAACACCTCTTATCATTAATTATATCACAAACTATTTAATGCTCTTATTAATTGCATCTAAACAATCATTAACTACCTCCAAAAGAGGTTGCGAAGCATCAATCAATTTAATTCTGTCAGGATGTAAACGAAATAATTCATCATATCCTTTTACAACACGCTTATGAAAGTCAATCTGTTCTTTGTCCAATCGGTTTGTTTCACGTGAATTATCTTTAATACGTAATAATCCTATTTCAGGTTCAACACGTAAATATAACGTTAAATCTGGATATTTACCTTCAATTGCAAATTCATTGATCGCACGAATTTCGTCAATACCAATACCACGCGCATAGCCTTGGTAAGCTAATGAACTATCAATAAAACGATCGCACAATACGATCTTGTCCATGTGTAGTGCAGGTAATACCTTCTCAACGAGGTGCTGTCTACGGCTTGCAGCAAATAATAATGCCTCTGTTCGATAATCCATTGCACTCGCATCATCTAAAATAATATTACGGATATCTTCACTAATTTTTATACCACCTGGTTCCCTTGTCGTAACGACTTCGAACTTATCGCTTAATTCTTTCGTTAATGCTTTAATAACTGTACTTTTACCGGAACCTTCCGGACCTTCAATTGTAATAAAATAACTCATTATTAACTCCTACTCCCACACACGAATTTTATTATCATAGATGCCATGTACTTTGCCACCATTAGAAATAAATGAAATTACATGTTGAACATGTTCCTCTGAAATCACTTCTCCCTCTAATATATATGGAATACCAGGAGGATAAGGAATAATATGTTCTGCACATATACGACCTATGCTATCATCTAAATCTATAGTGATAATATTGCTTGAAGTCTGGGCAATATAGATCCCATCTAATTGATTATATAACATCTCACTTTTTACTTCATTTATAACTCTGTTACTATCTAATTTTATATTATTTATTCTATCAATCAATAACTCAAATAAATAACGATCATCCTCATGCCATAATGGTAATACACATAATACAAACTTTTCATTACTCAACTCAGTAAATATACCGTATTTCTCTAATAAATGCGCTAATTCTATACCACTATAACACTCGTGCATCAACAATAACTTCAGTGGATCAGCAGCTTCTATAACATCAAAGACTTTCCGCAGTGCTTTTAATAATGTCGTTCTACGCTTAAAAAATAATCTATCTTTATACTGCTTATAAAAGTTATCTGCTTGTTCTAAACCTAACATTAGCATATACGAAGGACTAGAAGATTGTAATATCGAAAGTAAATGAATTATCTGGTATTTTATATCTTCAGAAATAGCATGATTTATATGAATAACAGAACTCATTGTAAATGCAGGTAATGTCTTATGATAAGACTGTACTACGAAATCAGCTGCGTAATTTAATGTACTTACAGGAAAATGTTCTGAAATATCGAAATGAGCGCCATGCGCTTCATCAATTAATACAGGAATATGATAACGATGAAAATACTCAATTACCGCTTTAATATCATATGTTTCACCAAAGTAATTAGGATATGTTAATACCGCTAATTTAATATGAGACAACGTATCTTTATCAATGGCTCCTATATCAATTCCATTATACTCTTTTGTAGTATCTGAAACATTTGTCGGTAAAATATATGCGCTACCTCTTCCCATTGCAATCGCATTATAAATTGATTTGTGCGCATTTCTCATAATAGCAACACTCGGAACTTCACCAGCTTCTATAAAAGAAAGAATCACTGACAGTAAACCGACAGTTGTACCGTTTACTAAAAAGCGTGAATCATACCCATCTTTATTAATCCACAATTGACTATTCTTTATAATACCTTCAGGATGGTGATAATCATCCATACCTGAAATTTCTGTAACATCATATCTTAATTCTAAGTTATCAAGATGTCCTATCGTTTGATAATGGTGACCAGGAACATGCAGTGAAATTGGAATTTGTTTAAAATGTTCAATCATAGCATTATACATTTTCATAGAAGGAACTCCTTTATTTTTACGAATCATTTCTATATGTTAAACATTTTCATTACTTCTATCTATTATTGTACCAACATTTTTAAAACTAAGTATCTAATAATAAAAACACTTAAAAAAATGCAAAAAAAAGAGACCTTAACAGGTCACTCGTTTGCGGCTCATCGCATCCATTTAAGGTATTACTATAAATCTGCCCGGCAACGTCCTACTCTCGCGGATCGTAAGACCAACTACCATCGGCGCTAGAGAGCTTAACTTCTGTGTTCGGTATGGGAACAGGTGTGACCTCTCTGCCATCGTCACCAGACAAATGAAAGATA